>JGI26083J51738_10000917_pt1 | contig 15917 bp, 9 predicted proteins | sample SaaInl85LU_5_DNA_FD_51738 | JGI IMG/M metagenome (IMG submission 51738)
CAGTATGAAAAGAACACCCAAAACACGGGTGGAGGTAACAGAATCTCTCAAGAAGACAGATTAAAAAGATACTTTACAACGTATCTTCCAAAAGGAACTAAGTCAGGACAAAAGGTTATTCGTATCCTTCCAACACCAGACGGTTCATCACCATTCAAAGAAGTGTGGTATCACGAAGTTCAAATCGACGGTAAATGGACTAAATTATTTGACCCAGGTAAAAATGATGGTGAGCGTTCACCACTTACTGAGGTTTACGAAGAATTGATGTCAACAGGTAAAGACTCAGATAAGGAATTGGCTCGTCAGTACCGTCCACGTAAATTCTACATCGTTAAGGTTATTGACCGTGAGAATGAAGACCACGGACCAAAGTTTTGGAGATTCAAAGATAATTACAAACAAGAGGGTATCTTGGATAAAATCATTCCAATTTGGAGACAAAAAGGTGACGTGACTGATGCTAACGAAGGTCGTGACTTGATTGTTGATTTGTCTAAGGCAAAAACACCTTCAGGAATTGAATACACAGTAGTTAAGACTATTATGTATGATGACCCAGCACCGATACACTCTGATAAGAGTCAGATGACGGAATGGGTTGAAGATGAGTTAACTTGGCAAGATGTTTACTCACAGAAACCTGTTGAGTATTTAGAGGCAATCGCAAGAGGTGAGACACCTGTTTGGGATTCAGAACTTAAGAAATACGTATACGGTGACAATACTGAAACAACATTCGGTAGTAGTGTCACAACTGAGTCTACAACAGAAAAAACTGAGGACCCACAATCTAAAATGGATGTGGATGAGGACTTACCGTTTTAACTAAAACTAACATGATGGTACCGATATTGTCGGTACCATCTTTATCACTAAAAAAAATATGGCAATTAAAAAAACAGATTTCAGTTCTCTGAAGAAGAAGTATTCTACTTCTGCAAAATATAAACCACAAAGGTTCTTTGATTTGGGTGAAGCGTTTTTAGATGCGGTTGGNGTACCAGGTCCGGCCATTGGTCATCTAAATATGTTCTTAGGTCATTCTGATACAGGCAAGACAACNGCTCTTGTAAAGGCNGCTGTTGANGCACAAAATAAAGGAGTATTACCCGTATTCATTATAACTGAACAAAAGTGGTCATTTGACCATGCAAGAACAATGGGNTTCGAATGTGAGGAAGTTGTCGATGAAGAAACAGGTGAATTGGATTGGGACGGATTCTTCCTGTTCAATAACAACTTCGAGTACATCGAACAAATTACCGACTATATCAACGAACTATTGGATGCACAAGAAAAAGGTGAGTTAGAATATGACTTACTATTTTTGTGGGACTCTGTTGGTTCTGTCCCTTGTAAGATGACTTTTGATGGTAAGGGAGGTAAACAACACAATGCCGCAACATTAGCGGATAAGATTGGTATGGGTATCAACCAAAGAATTGCGGGTTCACGTAAGGCAACATCAAAATACGAAAACACCTTATTGATTGTTAATCAACCGTGGGTGGAATTACCTGACAACCCATTTGGTCAACCAAAGATTAAGGCTAAGGGTGGTGAAGCAATTTGGTTAAACTCATCTTTGGTGTTTTTATTTGGTAATCAGAAAAATGCGGGAACCAACAAGATTGCTGCGGTTAAAGACAAGAGAAAGGTTAAGTTTGCGGTAAGAACAAAAATATCGGTAATGAAAAACCATATCAATGGATTAGGTTATGAAGACGGTAAAATTATTGTAACACCTCATGGTTTCCTTGCAGGTAAGGAATCTACTGAAGAAAAGAAGTCTATTGANCANTATAAAGGAGAACAAGCGGAATATTGGAAAAAAGTNATCGGTACTGATGGNGACTACAAATTGGAAGAAGTAAAAGAAGTCTAACCTATAATAAAGGTATTTTGACAAAAACATTATTAGTAGACGGAAATAACTTATTTAAAATTGGGTTTCACGGAGTAAGGGAATTCTACCATGAGGGTAACCATATTGGTGGTATTTTCCACTTTGTGAATACATTGAAAAAATTCTTAGTTGACNACAATTATGATAAAGTAATTGTATTTTGGGANGCTGAGAATAATTCTAATTCGAGAAGAGANATACTCGAACAATACAAAAGAAATAGAAAAAGAAGTCTTAACGANCAACAACAGATTTCATTTGAATGGCAGTTGTCGAGAGTTAAGAAGTATTTAGAAGAGATGTTTATCAGACAAGTATCCATTGATGGGTGTGAGTCTGATGACGCAATTGCTCACTATTGTAATATATCTCATGATGAATACAAAACTATATTTTCATCAGATAAGGACCTTACACAACTTATCTCAGACAAAGTAGAGGTTTACTCACCTAACCACAGAAGAGTCTATAAGGAAGGAGATAATATACCCCTTAAAGACATTTCAATACCACACTATAATATTACTACATTTAAAATCTTGTCAGGTGATAAGTCTGACAATATTGATGGTATTTATTTATTAGGGGAGAAAACATTTGTTAAGATATTTCCTGAGATATTGGACAATGTCATATCTGTTGACGATATTATACAACGTACTAAAGAATTACAATCGGAGGGAGATAATCGAAAGATTTTACAAAGTATCAAAGAAGGAAAAACTAAAAGNGGGGTTTTAGGAAAAGAATTCTTTGATATTAACAAAAAAGTTGTAGATTTGTCCTCACCAATGATAAGTAATGAAGGTATGGAAATGGTTGAACTCTACTANACGGAAGAGTTAGACCCTGAAGGAAGAGGATATCAGAATCTAATGAGAATGATGATGAGTGATGGAATCTTCAAATATTTACCCAAAAAAGACGATAATTGGGTAGAGTTTATAACACCTTTTATGAAACTAACAAGAAAAGAAAAAAAACGTTACAAAAACAAAATTTAAAAAAAATGAAAGAAAAAAATGACGTAACAAAAATGGAGTTTGTAATGATGTTGAATGAGAACATAGTTGTTCAAAGATACTTCAACGTTAGAGGTTACAATCCTAAAGCAAGAAAGAGTATTGATGTACTTGAATTTGTTAATGATTTTACAAGTGAGTTAACCGACATTTTGAAAGATAGAACTAACATGTATTTGTTAGACCACTACAATCAAATTGCGTTGGACCCGGCAATCTTAGACACCTCAAATACTGATGGTGAAGAGAATTTCCACATTAAAATTAGACTTGGTGATGAGACAATTTGTCATAGAGTATTTAACGGAAAATTATACCCACCTAAAATAAGATACACCGTAGACATACGTCCGCAACTAAAAAGTGTACTTAGGGGTCTAACGGATATTTTCTCATCTGAAGATTTAACTTACGAGTACATGGATTATAGCTTAGTATAACCATATTTATATTTTACCCTAAAGAAAATTAATTGATATGTCAAAAGAAAAAAACTTCGGTTACTTAGGTAACTCATTTCAAATACAACTTATAAACAACATCGTTATTGACAAGGATTTTGCCAATTCGATTGTTGATGTTATTGACCCGAAGTATTTTGATAATCAATATTTTAAAATCATAATGCAAATGATTAAGGAGTACTATAGTAAGTACGAACATACTCCAACATTTGCAACATTGGAACAACTTACGAAGAGTGAAATTAGTTCACCTATGGCTCAGAAGATGGTTTTTGACATGATAGAGAGTGTTAAAGAGTCACCTATTGAAGGTTCAGATTTCGTACAGGAAAAATCACTTAAATTCTGTAAACAACAAGAGTTACAGAAAGTAATGTCAAAGGCTCAGAAAATCATCGATAAGGGNGATTTCGAATCGTATGACCATTTAGAAGAGATGGTTAGAGAAGCGTTACAAGTTGGTGAAGTTGATACCGGAACAGCTGATGTGTTCTCAAATTTAGAGGTGGTTTTAGACGATGACTATCGTCACCCTATTCCGATGGGGGTACCAGGTATTGATAACCTAATGAAAGGTGGGTTAGCTAAGGGAGAAATCGGTGTTATATTGGCACCAACAGGTGTTGGTAAAACTACTTTCTTAACAAAGATGTCGAATCACGCATTTAACTTGGGTTACAATGTGTTACAGATTTTCTTTGAGGATAACCCGAAAATTATCCAACGTAAGCATTTCACACTATGGACTGAAATTGCACCTGATAATTTATCTAATCATAGGGATGAGGTAATGGAGAAAGTTAGGCAGATTAAGGAGAACACAAATAACTCTTTAACTTTGAAAAAACTACCTTCTGATACGATGACCATGAATCAGATAAAAAATCAAGTTAGGAAGATGATTGCTGAAGGAAATAAGATTGATATGATAGTTATAGATTATATTGATTGTATTACACCTGATAAGAATTTAGGTGATGAATGGAANAGTGAGGGTTCAGTAATGAGAGCGTTTGAAGCGATGTGTCATGAATTGGACATTGTTGGATGGACNGCAACTCAAGGTAACCGTTCATCGATTTCTTCAGAAGTTGTAACAACAGACCAAATGGGTGGTTCTATTAAGAAGGCTCAGGTAGGTCACGTAATCATTTCTGTTGCTAAATCATTACAACAGAAAGAAATGAACTTGGCAACTATCGCAATCACTAAGTCTCGTATCGGGAAAGATGGTGTTGTGTTTGAGAATTGTAAGTATGATAATGAAATGTTGGTAATTGATACTGAACAAAGTATGACATTCTTAGGTTTGGAAGAACAGAAAGAAGAAAAACAAAGGGATAGAATTAAGGAGCTCATGGAAAAGCGAAAGCAACGTGAGAGTATTTAAAATAAAATATAAATAAACTAAAATAGAATTACTAGTATGAACAGTAAAGAAACTAATTATGTGATTAAAAGAAGCGGGGAGAAAGTAGAGTTTCAGTCCGAAAAAATAAAATATGCGGTATTAAAAGCAATGAAGAGTGTCGGTAATATTGATGATGAGATGGCTGAAAAAATTGCAAGAATAACGAGAAAAGGGATTTTCAGAGGGGAACCAGATAGAGTTCCTCACGTTGATGAAATACACGATATGGTAGAGAATAAACTTATGGATAACGGTCTAAATGANGTTGCAAAAGAATACATCATTTACCGTAAGGATAATGGTCCGAANATCTTTACAAAAAGAACGAACTTAAAACCTTACGAGTACCCTAATCTTAATGAGTATGTTGANGCTATTAGACANTCATATTGGGTACATACAGAATTTAATTTTACTTCTGATATTCAGGACTTTAAAGTGAATCTCGACAAAAAAGAAAGAACTGCAGTTAAAAGAGCAATGTTGGCGATTTCACAAATTGAGGTTGCTGTTAAATCATTTTGGGGTGACATATACAAAAGAATGCCAAAACCAGAGATTGGTAACGTTGGTGCTACTTTTGCAGAGTCAGAGGTGAGACATGCTGATGCTTACTCACATTTAGTACAATTATTGGGTTTAAATAATGAGTTTGAAACACTTTTACAAGTACCTGCAATTCGTAAAAGAATTAAGTATTTAGAGAAAGCAATTACAAATTCAAAGGCAGTTGAAGACAAGGAATACTTCGAATCGGTTGTTCTATTCTCAATGTTNGTAGAGAATGTGTCACTATTNTCACAATTTTTAGTTATTATGTCATTCAATAAACATAAGAATATGTTGAAAGGTATTAGTAACGCTGTTGAAGCGACATCAAAAGAAGAAAACATACATGCTGGATTTGGTTTCGATTTGGTNAACTTAATTAAAAATGAAAACCCAAGTTGGTGGACAGACGAACTAAAAGAAGATTTAATTGTTGCNACTATGGAAGCATACGAGGCGGAGTCAGAAATCGTAGAATGGATTTTTGAGGAGGGAGATTTAGATTTCTTAACTAAAAANCAAACTATGGAATTTATTAAACATAGATTTAATGTATCATTAAACTCTATTGGTGTCGATAGTATCTTCGAAGTNAACGAATCTTTGTTGGAAACTACAGAGTGGTTTGATGATGAGATATTAACTACAAAACACACAGATTTCTTTAATAAGAGAAGTATTAACTACAGTAAGAAGTCGAAATCAATTACATCTAACGATTTATTTTAACAAAAAAATTAAAAATATAATGAATAATAAAAAACCATTTGATTGGATTAATGAAGAATCAATTACCTTCCTACGTAGAGGATATCTAAGTGAGGGAGAGGAACCATTAGAAAGAATTAGAACAATCGCTAACCACGCAGAAAAACTTTTAGGTATAGAAGGTTTTGCTGATAAATTTTATGACTATATGGGTAAGGGTTGGTATTCCCTATCATCACCTGTATGGGCAAACTTCGGAAAAAAGAGAGGTTTACCTGTAAGTTGTTTTGGTTCTAATATTGGTGACAATATTGAATCAATTTTATATACGCAAGCTGAGGTTGGTGANATGTCTAAAATGGGTGGAGGTACTTCAGGTTACTTCGGTAATATCCGAGGACGTGGTGCTGAAATCACAGATAACGGATTGGCACCAGGTGCAGTACACTTTATGAATCTTTTTGAGAGTGTTGTAGATAATATATCACAAGGTTCGACTAGAAGAGGTCGTTTCTCACCATACCTACCTGTTGAACATCCAGATATTATGGAGTTCTTAGAAATAGGTACAGAAGGGTTCCCCATCCAAGATTTAACACACGCAGTTACAGTAACTGATGAGTTTATGAATGATATGATTGCTGGTGACCAAGATAAGAGAGCAATATGGGCTAAGGTAATTCAAAGGAGAGGTGAGATTGGGTATCCATATATTATGTTCCATGACACAATGAACAATGGTACTGTTGACGTTTATAAAGACAAAGGAGCAACAATTAATAATTCAAATCTTTGTTCTGAGATTGCGTTACACAATTCAGAGGAAGAATCATTTGTTTGTGTTTTATCATCAATGAATGTTCTTCATTATGATGAGTGGAAAGATACAGATGCTGTTGAGGTGATGACTATGTTCTTAGATGCGGTAGTTACTGAATTATTGACGAAAATTGAAGAGTTAAGAGACAACGGAACAATTGAGGGTAAAAGAGCGTTCTTCTACTTAGAGAAAGCATATAACTTCTCTAAAAGNCAAAGAGCACTAGGATTAGGTGTATTAGGATGGCACTCATTACTTCAATCTAAAGGATTGGCTTTCGATACAAGAGAAACTGCAAGACTGAATGTTGAGGTATTTAAAAACATCAAAGAAAAGTCATATAAAGCATCGGAGCAATTAGCTGAAATGTTTGGGGAACCTGAATACTTAAAAGGGTATGGGAGAAGAAATGTAACGCTTAATGCGGTTGCACCCACAACTTCATCGGCGTTTATTCTTGGACAGGTTTCACAATCAATCGAACCCATTTGGTCTAATTGTTATGTAAAGGATGTTGCTAAGATGAAAGTCACAATTAAGAATCCTGTACTTAAAGAGTTATTAGTGACTATGGATAAGGATACTAAAGAAGTGTGGAATAGTATTAAACAGGCAGATGGTTCAGTACAACATTTAGATTTTTTAAATGATGAACAAAAAGATGTATTTAGAACTTTTGCAGAAATTAACCAATCATCAATTATCAATCAAGCGGCAGTACGTCAAACATATATTGACCAATCACAGTCGTTAAATTTAATGGTGTCACCTGATATGCCAACAAAAGATGTTAACAAACTTCTTATTGATTCTTGGAAATTAGGGGTTAAAACATTATACTACCAACACTCAATGAATTCCGCTCAAGCTTTCTCAAGAAAGAAGTTAGGGTTGAATGATTTACAATGTGTTGCATGTGAGGGATAATTGTTAAAATTAACATACAATAAATATAAAAGAGGACTTCGGTCCTCTTTTTTTTATAATTTATAGTGTTAAGATATTTATAGATAATGGCAAACGGTAAAACATATGGTATTAATTTTCCTTTTCAAGATAGTAGGGATGGAAAATACGTCTCACTCTCTCAAACAACTGATGAGGAGATAAGGACTGATTTGTTACATCTAATTCTAACTAGAAAGGGTAGTAGGTATTATTTACCTGACTTTGGTACTAGAATATATGAGTTTATATTTGAACCTATGGATGGTACAACATTCGAAGGGATAAAAACAGATATCACAAATTCAGTTGAAAAATATATACCAAACCTAACAATTAATGAAATTACAATTACACCTTATTTAGATGACTTAGAGTCTCAAGGTGAATTAAACATGGATAAATTAGGTGTTGGGGGGATATATAGATTACCTGGTAGGGGTGTCGAAGAGTATACGGCAAAATTAAGGATAGATTATACAATCACAGATAGTACTTTTCAATCTAAAGATTTCATAATTATAAATATTTAATAATAGATGGCAAGTAAAAAGATTTCATATACAGAAAGAGACTTTGAAGGACTAAGACAAGATTTAGTAAACTACACTAAACAATATTATCCTGAATTGATAGATAACTTTAATGACGCTGCGGTTTATTCAGTATTGATGGACCTAAATGCTGCCATTGGTGATAATCTAAACTATCATATTGATAGAAGTATTCAAGAAACTGTTTTACAATATGCTCAACAACGTTCATCTATTTTTAACATCGCCAGAACTTACGGTTTAAAAATACCTGGTAATAGACCTTCAGTAGGTATTGTTGATTTTTCTATTGTGGTGCCAGCATCTGGTGACCAAGAAGATACAAGATATTTAGGTATCTTAAGAGCCGGTTCTCAAGTTATTGGTGCAGGTCAAGTATTTGAAAATGTATACGACATTGATTTTGCATCTCAATATAACAACGAGGGTTTTCCTAACAGGACTAAGATACCTAACTTTGATTCTAACAATGTATTAATAAACTACACTATCACTAAAAGAGAGGTTGTTGTTAATGGTATAACAAAAGTTTTTAAGAAAACGGTTAACCCTAATGATGTTAAACCATTTTACGAGTTTTTCTTACCTGAACAAAACGTTTTAGAGGTTGTGGACATCATACAAAAAGATGGGACGTCCTTCCAATCCACACCAACGTATTCAGAATTTGTTAATGCTCAAGATAAGTGGTATGAAGTGGACTCATTGGCTGAGAGTACTGTTTTCATTGAAGACACGACAAAACCTTCTGACTTACCGGGATTAAAAGTTGGTAAATACATAGATACCGAAACTAGGTTTATAACAGAATATACGCCACAGGGTTTTATGAAAGTACAGTTTGGGGGAGGTACAACAACACCTGATGACCAGTTAGCTGAGTTTGCTAGAAACGGGGTATCATTAAGAATACAAGAATATCAAAACAATATTGGGTTAGGTAGGACAGTCACAGCTAACACAACTTTATTTGTTAAATATAGAGTTGGTGGAGGTGCACAATCAAATATTGGTGTTAATGCAATTAATCAAGTAGGTACGGTAAACTTCTTTGTGAGTGGTCCATCTAACACTATTAACCAAACGGTAACTAACTCATTAACGGTTAACAATGTCACTGCAGCTATTGGTGGTGCTAACCAACCATCTATTGAAGAGGTTAGAAATATGGTAACATTTAATTATGCTTCTCAAAATAGGGCCGTTACAATTAATGATTATAATGCATTAATTAGAAAAATGCCAGGAAAATACGGTGCACCTGCTAAAACAGCAATCACTGAAAAAGATAATAAAATTAATATTAATGTTTTATCATACGATTCAAATGGAAGTTTAACACAGACAGTATCTAATACATTAAAACAAAATATTGCTAACTACCTTTCAAAATATAGAATGATAAATGATTATATATCTGTAAATGTTGGTTTAGTGATTGATTTAGAGTACGATATTTCTGTTGTTATTGATTCGGGTCAAAACCAAGGTAATGTAATCACAAAAATAATTGATGAGGTAACAAGTATCATGTCACCAATTAATAGTACGATGGGTGAGAACGTGTTTATATCTGAGGTTAAGAAAAACATACAAGATGTAGCGGGTGTGATATCTGTGACCGATTTAAAAGTTTTCAATAAGGTAGGTGGTCAATACTCCTCTTCTGAAACTTCTCAAAGATATTCTGACCCAAAAACAAGAGAAATTGCGTTAATTGATGAGACAATATTTGCAGAACCATCTCAAATTTACCAAGTTAGGTTTCCAGAAAAAGATATCAAAGTTAGGGTTAAAAACCTTAAAAACGTGGACTACAAGTAATATACGTTTTACAAAACTTACTTATGGCTTTATCATTGTAAAACGGATAAATAAGTATTTATCTTAAAACTACTTTATGTCTAAATCATATAGAATAAGAACCAAGTTAGGAACCGACCAAAATATTAATGTTACGGTTGAACAAGATTTTGACTTTTTAGAGATACTTTCTTTAAAGTTAAGACAAGAAGACGTGTACTCAAGATTTTGTGCCGATTACGGTGTTGTTGTTGGTCGTGTGGTGGCTAACAGTGGATTTGGTATACCTAATGCTACGGTATCGATATTCGTACCAATAGACGAAATAGACTTACAAGACCCAGTAATATCTACATTATATCCATATAAGTCTGTTACAGATAAGAATGAGGATGGGTATAGATATAACTTACTTCCATACGAAAAACAATACGGAGGACATACGCCGACAGGAACATTCCCATCAAGGTCTGATGTAATGACCCGAAGTGAGGTTTTAGAAATATACGAAAAATACTATAGGTATACTGTTAAGACAAATGACTCTGGTGATTTTATGATAACAGGGGTCCCGCTCGGTAATCAAAAATTAGTGTTAGATTTAGATTTATCTAATATGGGGTGTTTTTCTTTGAGACCTCAAGATTTGATTAGAATGGGTAGAGGTGTATCATCACAGTTTAATGGTTCCCAATTTAAATCATCACAAGATATTAATTCATTACCTCAAATTATAAATCAAGTTAAAGATATTGATGTTGCCTCTTTTTGGGGTCAAGAGGATTTATGTAATATTGGGATAACAAGAACTGATTTCGATTTAAGGGATATAAATATTGAGATTCAGCCGACCGCAGTCTTTATGGGCTCTATTTTTTCGTCATCGGATAGTCAGATGTTAAAGAAGAATTGTAAGCCAAGAACAGAGCAGGGTGATTTATGTGGGTTGGTTACAGGACCGGGTGAGGTTTTATCTGTGAGACAATCAATAGATTTGGATGAGGATGGATACCCAGTATTGGAACAATACTTACTACCTAATGGGGGTAAAGTTATTGATGATGAAGGTACGTTTGTCACTGATATTCCAATGAATTTAGATTATGTGATTACTAATGAGTTTGGTGAACAGGTGACCTCTAATGACCCTTCAATAGGTATACCGACAAAAGGTAAATATAGATTTAAGGTTAAGTATCAGTCTGAGGAAAATGGACCTGCTGTCACTGATGGTATTTTTAATTTTATTAAAGGTGATATTATTAGAGCGAATTTTCTGGTCCCACAAATTCGTGAGTACGGTTGGCAAGGAAATGCGTCAAATCCTGGTGTTGACCCTAGTACGTTATCTACACCTGTTGGTAATTCAGTTGAAGTGTTTAATAATAGTAACGAAGTTCAAACATCATTTATTACTATACCATTTAATCGTAGTGTTGAAGTATTACAAAATACGGATGCGGAGAAAATAGAAACTTATGTTAATGGACAGCTAAGAACTGAGAAGTGGATAGATTTTCCATCGGGTGGTACATTAGAGATACGGGTCACTAAAAAACAAAATTCTACAGGTGGGTTCATTGTGCCTGTAAATGTTAGTTACACATTATATGATTACCGATATTCACAGTTTCAAAAGAGTTATGGGTTTTCATTAAATTGGAATGAATATGCGGATAAAGAAGCTGGTGTTAAATGTGAAGATTTCTTTTATGATATGGTATACAATAAGGTGTATACTACCGCTCAAATGATTGACGAACATAGAAAAGGTTCGGGCCGTGCTAAATTTATGGGTATTAAAGAGATACTTGATAGAGGATGTGAGTCAACAACTAATAAATTCCCAACGAATGACGGAGTTAGAAATTTTGATTTCTTATTTCTTTTATTTAATATAATAATTACGATAATTGGTTTTGTTGCGATACCATTGATAGTTCTATTACATGTAATCGCGGGAATTTGGCCGATACTTAAATGGTTTTTAGCTATATTTTTTCCGGCGTTTTTAACGTTTCAGGCGATTCAATTTGGTATCGCGGCGGCAGCTTCATTTCCGGCGGTTGGTTTAATAGTAGTCAACGCGTTACTCGCACTTGTATTTGGGGTTGCTGCGGTGGCGTTTGCAGTTATCGTGTCACCACTCCTTGTTAAATTTAAGTTTAAAAGTTTTAATTTACCAATGATGAGTTATCCTGATTGTCTAACTTGCGATTGCGATGTTGAAGATTTAGATGGTGATGAGATAACTACAAATATATTAACAGGTAAGAGTGGTAGTAGTAGTAGTGGTAGTGGTAGTGTAAATATAGGTCAATCATATGTAGTATGGGATAATAGTGGTGAAAGTATTTTGGCTCCACTTACAAATACTTCTACATGGGCTAAATTAGCTGGTAACCCCGCGAATGAACAACCTGTTGGTATGGACCCGAATAACTATAATGGTAGTAGTACTAAACAAAATGAAAAATATCAGGCTAATTTATTCGGTTTTAGATATGCACTTGCTGGATATGCAGATTTAAATTCACCACATTACGGATTACCAATGACTAGAGACTATACTGGTGGGGACCTACCATTTCCATCAACACTCCCCTCACGATATCTTTTAGAAACTCAGGCAACAGTTGCTCAGTCAATGAATCTTATGAATGTTAGGTCAAGATACTTTAATTCAGTATATAATACGACTAATGGTCAAAATATAATTAAAACTGAAGTCAACGGGAGTGCACCATTTACCGATAATGTTGTCATGATGTTAGTGTCTAACGGTTCATTCAATCAGGGAGATATTGTCACATTCAATGATGTGGGAGATATAAACGATACAAACTATAGTGGGGGTACAACAACAAATCAGTTTGGTTCTCAATCAATTACTGGAACGTCGATGATTACCACATCAAAAACTATTAATTATATTAATGAAAATGGTGGTCAATCAACCACAACAGTTACCGTAAGTGCCTCAACAACCGAGAAAGAATATGAATTTAAAACAGGTGTTGAGTATTTTCAGGTTATTACTACCAAAACATTTAATGATATACAAGGTACACCGGGTGGTATAATAAATCGACATTTTAATGATACTCAAGTTCAAACACAGTACTACAATCCCGATACTAATAGTTATAATTCATTTGTGACAGGTAACCCATTTGATTTGATGGGTTCTAACCTAACAAATAATTTTAAATTGGTTATTATGGTTAGGGGTGTTGACGTTTGGACAGATAGACAAAATATTAAATATGATTTATCAAGATTATCTGGGCTAGGTTATGGTAATGAAGTAGTGAGTGGTGATTTTTATATGAATGTCCCCATTCAAAAAATTACGAATGACAAATATAGTAATTCACCTCATACTGTATCATACACAGACCCAAATCAAAAACTTTATCACGAACCGTATAATTTTGTGGTTGACCCACTTACTTACTCTACGGTCACGTCAAATAAGATAAAATATTATTCGTCATTAGGTGAGGGTATTAATGATTGGAATTTAACTACAGGTTCACCAGCATTTGCAACAATATCGAGTGGTAATGTCGTAACATCCAATGATAATGTAAATCTAATTAGATTATTTGCTGGTTCATATTCCCCTATTTTAGGTAATAATGTTAGTCAAAATATAGTGAATGGTGGTACATTACTGGTATCACAAGGATTTTCTTCACCAACCTCACCAAACGGAAATATTATTTCACCAACATACGGTAATACTTTAAGTGTAAATATTAGTGGTTCAAACCCAAAATTAATTATTAGGAGTGATAGTTTACCGACATCTGATAATCAGACTTTTGGTTTTAGTAACCATAATAGTATGGCTTTTCACTTGAATAGAGATTTTGCGGTATTTAAAGTTGACGCTGACGGCAGTGAATCGTTAAGTGAAAATGGTTTTGACACTAGTGATGGTGCGGAATCTTTAGATGATGAGTTTAATAATAATGCATCAATCAATAGTGTTACGGATTCTTTTTCATGTGCAAATATGGTACCACTAGAATGTTACCAACCGGGTCCAAATAACACCATAATAGTTATACCAAATTGTCCGAGTAACACTAATCCAACATTAGTTAAGAATGGGTGTTATACTTTATTACAGAAACCATATTTCAAGATTGGTAGAGATATTGGTAACTTTACTGAGTGGAAGGCTAGATTTAGAATGATGTTTGGTATATGCCGTAATGTAATGTCATTAACATTTGTAAATAACTGGGTAAACGGTACGTTATATATGTATTCTTTTCAAAAACAAGATGTTTATAGTAATGATATTAACGATACAAAATTCTTAACATCACCAGATTATGATTATTGTAAAGACACGATTTCGTACCAAGAAATAAATAATTCATTTTTCTACAGAGCATCACCATTTAACAATGGTAGTTTCACAGGTAAATTACCTCCACTTAAAAATGGCGGTACTACTTACCCTGGTCAAAATAATGTGATGTTAGGTAACCCTACGACTATTATGGATTTGGGACCTAGAGACGAATTTTTACAGGAGATATGTTTTAATGATGACTATCAGGGGTATATTATTGATAGTGTTAGTTCGACGTCCTATAAAGATACCTCAGATTTATTACAAGTTTTTATTATAAGTAGACTATCAAATGCTAACTGGCTTGGTCAAATAACTGGTCTTGGTAATGCATCAATAAGAAAATTATTTAGTAGAGAAAACCAAAGATTAGACGGTGATTTATCCCAATTAATTAGTATTAACTCAGAATTTGGTGTCACACCTTTCTTAGGTAATAATTACTCTGGAGATGCAATATACTACGATGTGAATTCAAACGACCCAAATATTGGGATATTCTTTGAGGGGAATACTATTGATAGAGACTTAATAACACCAGGAAGGGTAACATTTAGAGACAATCAAGTGTCTAGTCCGTTATTTAATTACTATGGTTTTAAAGACCAAGAAATACCGTTCCATCCATGGTCTCCTAAAAATAACTTAGTGATTTTTGGTGACGAGGATAATGATTGGTCATATAAAAATACTACAAGTAGTATATACACGGTAAATTACCAATCTATTGATAGGTTAACTAACCCACATACGTTTCCATCTTCAATACAGACACCAACTAGTGAAAAACCAGGATTTATATATAATTCAAAATTAACTGGTACTAATATTACGTATGATAGTCAAGGGACATATAAAAATAAGTTGTTAGTTGGTGCACCCTATCATTTTTATTTTGGTCTTAGGTCGGGTAAATCTGCGATGAACAAATATATTGATAAATTTATACTTAACCAAGAAATATTATGAGTAAGGAACCAAACAATATAAGAATAGTTCCGAGCGAAAAACAGTATAAAGGGGCNCCCACTTTAGATAGTGGATTACCAATTACTTTAGAAGGTCAGAAAAGACAAATGGTTGAAGGTGACCGTACAGTTATANTAAATTTAGCTGAAAGGTTTGATAAAGAACGTCAATCGTCTAANACTATAAGAATTACGGGTAAATTAAGTAATATTTTTGATAATATATATACTGGTAAAACAACATATTNTCCATTTAGAAATGATTTATATTATGTAGACGCTCTTAACTCAGTNACTAGTAATGATTGGAGAGGGTACCCACAATATGATGAGTTTAGTTTCTTAAGGACTGAAGGTATAGATGGTCATGTTGATTTAGTCACAAAAAGTGCAAC
>JGI26083J51738_10000930_pt1 | contig 15822 bp, 16 predicted proteins | sample SaaInl85LU_5_DNA_FD_51738 | JGI IMG/M metagenome (IMG submission 51738)
CGCGCTCTGGGGCGCATCACCGGGGCGGTTGATGTCGAGGCCTTATTGGATATTGTCTTCGCTGATTTCTGCATTGGCAAATAGATTAACTGTTTCACGTGAAACATTGGCCATGCCGAGGCTTGAGTTTTCGCGCTGAGAAGGTTACAACCGCGCCATGAACACAAAACCAAACCATTGGGATGTCATTGTTATTGGTGGCGGGCACGCCGGTTGCGAAGCGGCGGCGGCGGCAGCGCGTTATGGCGCGCGCACGGTGCTGTTGACCCATAAGCTCGAGACAATCGGCGAAATGTCGTGCAATCCGGCCATTGGCGGTGTTGGCAAGGGCCATTTGGTGCGCGAGATTGATGCGCTGGATGGCTTGATGGGCCGAGTGTCTGATGTTGCTGGTATTCAATTCCGCCTGCTTAATCGCCGCAAAGGCCCCGCGGTTCAAGGCCCGCGCACACAGGCTGACCGCAAGCTCTATCGCTTGGCCATGCAGCAAGCCATTCAGCAAACCGATAATTTGTCGGTTTTGGCGGCGGCGGTTGATGACATTATGGTCAAGGATGGGCGTGCCACGGGCGTGATGACGGCTGATGGGCAAAGCCATTATGCGGCGGCCATTGTTTTGACAACCGGCACTTTCCTCGATGGTATTATTCATATTGGCACGCAGCGCGTGGCTGCTGGTCGGCATGGCGAGGCACCGGCGATTAATCTGTCGAAACGCCTATACGCGCTGGCCGAAGAAACCGGCGCCCTTTCCATGGGCCGGTTGAAGACCGGCACGCCAGCGCGACTGAACGGCAAAACCATTGATAAGCAGCGTCTTGAGGCGCAACCGGCTGATGATGAGCCGGTGCCATTTTCATTTATGACCAGCCATATTGAGACGCCGCAGACGGTTTGTCATATCACCGGCACGACGCAGGCGACATTTGATATTATCGAGAAAAACATCAATCTATCGGCGGTTTATTCAGGGCAAATTAAGGGCGTTGGCCCGCGTTATTGCCCGTCGATTGAAGATAAGGTGGCGCGTTTTCCAGAACGCAAACATCATCAGATTTTCCTCGAGCCGGAAGGCCTCGACGATGACACGGTGTATCCAAATGGTATTTCCACCTCGCTGCCAGCCGATGTGCAGGACGCGTTTATTCGCACCATTCCGGGGCTTGAGAAGGTTGAAATTTTGCGTCCGGGCTATGCTATTGAATATGATTATGTCGACCCGCGCGCCCTCTTGCCGAGCTTGGAAGCCAAGGCTTTGCCCGGGTTGTTTTTGGCGGGCCAGATCAATGGCACCACCGGCTATGAAGAAGCCGCCGGTCAGGGCCTTGTCGCTGGCTTGAATGCGGCGCGTCAGGCGGGCGGCGCCGATGCGGTGTTATTTGACCGTTCGGAAGCCTATTTGGGCGTGATGATTGATGATTTGGTAACCAAGGGCGTGTCGGAACCCTATCGCATGTTCACCGCCCGGGCCGAATATCGCCTGACCTTGCGGGCCGACAATGCCGACCAGCGCTTGACCGCCAAAGGCGTCGCAGCGGGTATTGTTGGCACTGCGCGCGACCAACATTTTACCGCCAAAATGCATGAGTTAACGGCGGCGCGGGCGCTGGCCCAATCAAAGAAAATGACGCCAAGCGAGGCGGCGACGCACGGCCTGCAATTGCGCGCCGATGGGGTGCGCCGGACAATGCTTGACCTCTTGGCCTATCCGAAGATTTCATGGCAGGACTTGGCGCAAATTTGGCCGGAAATGAATGATTTGGCGCCGACCATTCGTCAGCAAATTGAAACTGATGCGCTCTATGCTGGCTATCTCGACCGGCAATCGGCCGATATTGACGCTTTCCGGCGCGACGAGGCCCTGCTGCTGCCGACGACGATTGATTATTTGAACCTCGAGGGCATGGCCACGGAAGTGCGCCAGAAATTAGCCGCCGCCCGCCCCGTCACCTTGGGCCAAGCGGCGCGACTGGACGGTATGACACCGGCCGCGCTGACGCTGCTTTTGCACCATGCGCGCAAGGCCAAACCGAGCCCTGCCGGTTCCGCCGCCAAACCATAGGCGCCGCCATGTCACCGCAAGATTTTTCCGCCCAGTTCAATGTTTCACGTGAAACAATGCAGCAGCTTGTGACCTATCAAGCGTTGTTGGGTAAATGGCAGCAGAAAATCAACCTTGTTGGCCCGGCCACGCTTGAGCAGTTTTGGACCCGACATGTCGCTGACTCGGCGCAGCTTTTGGGCTTGGCAAAAGCCGATCAATTGGTGTGGCTTGATCTCGGCAGTGGCGGTGGCTTTCCCGGCCTTGTCTTGGCGATGATGCTGCAGCCGCGCGGCGGCTATGTGCATTTGGTCGAGAGCGATGAGCGCAAAGTGGCGTTTCTGCGCACGGTTATTCGCGAAACCGGCGCCCCGGCTGAGGTGCATTTGAGCCGTATTGAGACGCTGGCTATGGACCAACCGGAGGCCTTGGTGGGCGTGCAGGTGATTACCGCGCGAGCTTTGGCGGCTTTGCCGAAACTCTTACCATGGGTGGCGCCATTTTTCACTTCATCCACAATTGCGCTGCTGCATAAGGGGCGCGGATGGCAAGAAGAATTGACGGAGGCCGAACAATCGTGGAAACTACAGGCTGAGATTATCCAAAGCGTTACCGATGAGGCGGCGCGGATTATCAAAGTAAGCCAATTGGCGCAATTATAAAAAAATTGCAAACCAGCCGCATTTGTTGAGGTTTAGCCGTTTATGAATGATCTAGAGACCGCAAAACCAGCCGCCCCGCGCATGATGTGCATGGCCAACCAAAAAGGCGGCGTGGGCAAGACTACCACGGCGATTAATTTGGGCACGGCGCTGGCGGCGATCGGCGAACCGGTGCTGATGATTGATTTGGACCCGCAAGGCAATGCAAGCACCGGCATGGGGCTTGACCGCGAAGCCCGTAAACACACAAGTTTTGAAGTATTATTGGGTGACGAGCCGCTGGAAGCGGCGATTCACACCACAGCCGTGCCCGGATTTGACGTTATACCCTCCAGTATGGACCTTTTGGGGGTCGAGGTTGAGCTGTCAGATAACCCGCGCCGGCTTTATCGTCTTAAGGACGAACTAGCCGCATTTCTGGGAAAAAACCCTGAAAATGCCAGCCGTTATAAATATATTTTCGTCGATTGTCCGCCAAGTCTGAATATGTTGACGCTCAATGCCATGGTAGCGGCGCAATCTGTTTTAGTGCCGCTGCAATGTGAATTTTTTGCGCTTGAAGGGCTGAGCCAGCTGTTGCACACGATTGATCAGGTGAAGGACGGCCTCAATGCCGATCTCGACATTCAGGGCATTGTGCTGACGATGTATGATTTGCGCAATAATTTGTCAGCACAAGTTGAGGATGATGTTCGCACGCATTTCGCCGACATGGTTTATCAAACCGTCATCCCACGCAATGTGCGCGTGTCGGAGGCGCCGTCATTTGGCAAACCGGCGCTGCTTTATGATCACAAATGCGCCGGCAGTCTGGCTTATATGAAATTGGCGTCGGAACTTATTCAGCGCGAGCGCAAACGCACCGCAAGTTAGGAAAACAAATGGCAGAACGTAAACGTGGACTGGGACGAGGCTTGTCGGCCTTGATTGGCGAGACGACAAAAAAAGTTTTGGACGAGGCGGCGCCGGTTGCGGCGCAACCAAACGCCGACACGACAGCGGCGTCACCCGCAACAGGCGGCGGCACCGGCCAAGGCTTTCAGCTTCTTGGCATAGACCAATTAGTGCCAGGCAAGTTCCAGCCGCGCCGCCATTTTGATGAAGAAGAATTACGCGCTCTTGCAAACTCGCTTGAAAAATCAGGTGTGCTACAGCCTCTATTGGTGCGGCCGCTGAGCACAGCTGAGGGCGCCAAAGGTGCGGCGCAATTTGAAATCATCGCCGGTGAAAGACGCTGGCGGGCGGCGCAATTGGCTAAGCTGCATAATGTACCGGTGATTGTTCAGGCGCTCAGCGATAGCGTTGCATTAGAAGTTGGCATTATTGAAAATGTTCAGCGCGCCGACCTCAATCCGATTGAAGAAGCCGAAGGATATCAACGGCTTATTGAAGAGTTCGCTTATACTCAGGCGGAGCTTGCCGAGGCCATCGGCAAGAGCCGAAGTCATATTGCCAATATTTTGCGCCTGACCTCGGCGACGCCAAAAGTGCGCGACGGGCTGATTATGGGCACGTTGAGCATGGGCCACGCGCGTGCCCTTTTGGGCCACCCGCAGGCTGATCAATTGGTTAAGAAAATTATCGCCGAAGGCCTCAGCGTGCGGGCCGTGGAAGCGCTGGTCGCGCAAACTAAATCGGACGGTAGCAAAACCAACAAAGCCAAAAGCGAGTCCAGGGCGGGAACGAAAACCGCCGACACGCGTGCCCTTGAAAAAACCTTGGCTGATCGTTTAGGTCTGAACGTCACGCTTGATGATAAAGGTGACGGTAGCGGCGGTCAGTTGCATATTGAATATAAATCGCTTGAGCAATTGGACGCCTTGATTACTCATTTGCTGGCGCGCCACGATTAGGCGCAAAGCGCTAGCGTTTGGCGGCGCGACTCAACCTTAATAAAACCTGCCCGGCGTGGGCGTGTGCCATGCCGCGTGAGGCGCCGCGACAAGCCAGCTCGGCCTCTTGCACCAAGGATAGCGCGCGCGCGACTTTGCGCCGCGTCCACAGTCGCAATTGATTTTCCACCAATGGCTTGCGTTTGAAATGCAGCGGCGGACGGAAGGATGACATGGCGGCATTTTGCGACGTGCCGGTTTCCATCAACCCAAGCACCAAATGTAGCGTTTGGAAATGCGTGCGCACGGCTGGCAATGCAGCTTCGGCTGGGGTGCCGCTTGAGACCAGTAAATCGAGCACGTGATCGGCGTTTTTGACTTGCCCGCCAGCCACGCAATCAACCAGCTGGCTTAAATTTGCTTGCGCTGCGTTGCCCAAGACGGCGTCAATATCTTCCAAAGAGATCACCGCTTTTTCATCAGATGGCTGGCGCAGGCCCTTATACATCACCAGTTTTTCGAGGTCGCGCTGCATCACCCCGCGGTCTGTGGTCAGCCGCGCCACCAGCACGTCGAGGGCGGCGGCTTCAATATTATAATGTTCGCCCTGTAAGAATTGCCGCGCCATAGGGGCAATGTCGCGTGCATCTAGCATATAAAACGGCAGCGCCATGGCTTGGTCGTGGCCCTCGGCCAATTTGCGCACAGCGGCACTCGGTAATAGATTGCCGGCTTCAATAACGACCAGCGCTTGTTGTGGCGGGCTGGCGAGAAAAATTTTTGCCGCTTCATTGACTTTGCCGCCGGTGCCAGTGACGTGTACCAGCTTGCTGTCGCCAAACATTGGAATGGCGGCAGCTTCATCAAGCAACATGCCGGGCTGGCCGGAGACGGCGCTGTCGGCTAGTTGAACATATTGTAAAGGGTCGGGCGATTTGCCGAGATAGCTGTTCTTAATCTGTCGCGCCGCTTCCATCACGCCGCCGGCGTCGGGGCCGTAAAGCAAAATTAAGGCCGGTGATGTTTTGGCCTTAAAGGCGTCCATCCATGCGGCGACTTTATGGGCTTGTAGTTTCATTGTGCCTGACTTTTTGGGACGAGGCCCGGCAGGACGCGCAAAATTGATTGGCTGAAGGCGCGCATGGCGCGCGAGCGCAGGCGGTCGCGTGTGCCTAAATTAATCGCCTCATTGTCGCTGCGCGCAAAGCTATCGACATATTTGAAATCGCGCACTGTCAGCAGATTATTTTGCTGGTCGAAAAACGACACATTGGCCCGGTGCTCAATGACATAACGTTCAGCCTTGCCGCTGGTGTCGAATATCTGCCCATCTTGTTTTTCACTCAGTTTGATGGCAATGCGAACAAGGCCATCGGTTTTCAGTGGCGCCGCCAGGGTGATGGCGCGCACCAATTCACGGCCAGGCAAATTATCTGGCGCTTTAACCGAGGCAAGAATATTATCGGGCAACGAAATCGTTTCTTGTTTGTAAACCGGCTCAAAGCCACAGGCGGCTACAAACACCAAGGCCGCGACGGCAACCAGATGGCGCAAGCGGCGGGTGTTATCAGACCACAAGGTTAACAATCCGCCCCGGAACGATGATGCATTTTTTGATTGCTTGTCCGTCAAGAAACTTCTCCACCTGTGGCTCGGCCATTACGACTTTTTCAATCATATCCTTATCGGCGTCGCGTGGCACGGAAATTTCGGCCCGCCGTTTGCCATTAATTTGCACCGGCAGAATAATATTGTCAGATACCAGAGCTTCTTGGTCGGCACTTGGCCAGACGGCCTGCGCCACAAGCCCTTCACCGCCGAGCAAAGCCCAACAGCTTTCGGCCAAATGCGGCATCATTGGTGAGAATAAATGCACCAAATGCAGCAGCGCTTGTTTCAAAACGGCGCGCGCTTCGTCGTCCTCTGGTTTGAAACTGCCAATATGATTGGCCAGCTCGTAAATGCGCGCAACCGCACGGTTAAAGGCTAAGCCGTTCAAATCATTGCTAACATTGGCAATCGCCTGATGCGTGGCGCGATATAACTCTAGCGCTGCCTCGCCCTGCGGCCGCGATGGTAGGGGCGCCATATCGAGGCTGCTGGCGGCTTGGGAAATCATCCGCCAAAGCCGCTGAACAAATCGCGAGGCGCCTTCAATACCATCTTGCGTCCATTGAACATCGCGTTCTGGCGGCGAGTCGGACAGCATGAACCAACGCGCTGTATCGGCGCCATATTCGGCGATGATGTGATCCGGGTCGACGACATTTTTCTTCGACTTAGACATTTTTTCAATGCCGCCAATGTTCACATGTGTCGATGGGTCGGCGCGCAAGCTGGCGCTGTCTTCGTGGCGCACGATATCTTCCGGCGCTAGCCAATTGCCTTGCCCGTCAGTATAGGTTTCGTGACACACCATGCCTTGGGTGAACAGGCCATCAAATGGCTCGCTGACCGATAAATGGCCGGTGATGTTCATGGCGCGGGCGTAGAATCGCGCATAGAGAAGGTGCAAAATCGCGTGTTCAATACCGCCAATATATTGGTCAACTGGCAACCAATAATCGACAGCGGCGCGACTGGTTGGGCTGGCTTCGGCTAATTCGGCAAAACGCGCGTAATACCAACTACTGTCGATGAACGTATCAAATGTATCGGTTTCGCGCTGCGCCGCGCCGCCGCAAGACGGGCACGCCACATGTTTCCAGCTTGGGTGGTGGTCGAGCGGATTACCTGGCTTATCGAAGCTAATATCGTCGGGCAATTGTACAGGTAAATCAGCCCGCGGCACTGGCACCGCGCCGCAGTCATTGCAGTGAATAATCGGAATTGGGCAGCCCCAATAGCGTTGCCGTGATATGCCCCAATCGCGCAGGCGATAATTGACGCGTTTTTTGCCGGCGCCGTTGGCTTCGAACTCAGTAATTAATTTGGCCTGTGCCTGCTCGGGAGTTAGCCCGTTGAGGCCCGGCGAGTTGAACAACACGCCTTCTTGGGTATAGGCCGTGTCGGTGACGTCGAAATCATCGCCAGCATCTTTCGGCCGCACCACGGCGCGCACTGGCAAATCATATTTGCGAGCGAAATCAAGATCGCGCTGGTCATGTGCGGGACAGGCAAAAATTGCCCCCGTGCCATAGCCCATGAGCACAAAATTGGCGACATAAACCGGCAAGAGCCAATCGGCATCGAGCGGGTGATGAACTTTCAGGCCGGTGTCAAAACCGAGCTTTTCGCCAGCTTCAATCTCGACTTCGCTGGTGCCGCGTTTGGCGCATTCGCGACGAAACGCTTGCAGGGCCTCATTGTTTTGCGCCAGCTCGATGGCCAGCGGGTGGTCTGGTGAGATGGCGCAGAAACTGGCGCCATAAAATGTGTCTGGCCGCGTGGTGTAAATTTCCAAAGCCTCAAAACCGGCCGTCGGCTGCTGCAATTTGAATTGGCATTGCAGCCCTTGCGAGCGGCCAATCCAATTGGCCTGCATCAGCCGGACTTTTTCTGGCCACCGGTCAAGCGCTGGCAAGGCGGTCAGCAGATCTTCGGCGTGTTCGGAGATTTTCAAAAACCATTGCGTCAACTGCCGTTGCTCAACCGGCGCACCGGAGCGCCAGCCTTTGCCATCAATCACTTGTTCATTGGCCAAAACGGTTTGGTCAACCGGATCCCAATTGACAATGCTTTCGCGCCGATCGACGAGATTGGCGTCGAGGAAATCGAGGAACATGGCTTGTTCGTGGACATAATACGATGGGTCGCAGGTCGCTAATTCGCGCGACCAATCAATCGACAGGCCAAGGCGTTTGAGCTGACCGCGCATGGCGTCAATATTGCCGTAGGTCCATTGCGCCGGATGGACTTTCTTTTCCATGGCAGCGTTTTCGGCCGGCATGCCAAAGGCGTCCCAACCCATTGGGTGGAGCACATTAAAGCCCTGCGATTTTTTGAAACGCGCCACCACATCGCCCATAGCGTAATTGCGCACATGGCCCATGTGAATGCGCCCTGACGGATAAGGAAACATTTCCAACACGTAATATTTCGGTTTGCCGCAATCGGCATCAAGCGCCTTGAAACAAGCGGCTTGCTCCCAGCGAGCCTGCCAAACCTCTTCGGATTCGGACGGATTATAACGCGTCATGAAAAGTCCTATACGGGAAGAGGTTTAGTTTTCGGTTTTGGCGCTGGCGACTTTGAAGTCACGCGCCTTAGTGAGCACAATATTTTCTAATTGCCGCGATGCCAGTGTCGACCCGGCCACACTTGACCAGCGACCATTGATTTGTTTTTCGCGGAATAAAGACACGGAGATGGCGTCACCGCGCAATTCGCGGCCAAGAATAACAATGTTGATTTTGACCCGCTCGCCTGGAGAGCTCGGGCTATTATACCAATCAGTGGTAATTACCCCACCGACTGGGTCGGTTGAGGCCAGCGGCATGAAGGAAATGGTTTCCAGCGCCGCCCGCCACAAAAATGGATTAACTGCCAAACCCCTGACGACCGCTGGCGCCTTATTATTTGCTTCAGCTTGTTCTTCTGGCTCGGCCTCCTGTTGTTTTCCGAGACCAAAAGTGAAATTGTCGAAAAGCGAACCGGTTTCCTTAGTGGCGCCCTCATAAGTGTCTGGATAATCGGCTTCCATTTCCACATCGCCACAGCCGACTAAGAGGCCAGCAAGTATCACGCCGATCAGAGCTTTTTTTCCGATGATTTTTTTGCTCGAGCGGAGCGTTTCAGCTTGAAGGTTGCGCATAATTTAGATCCACTTTTCTGGTTGCCGCATAAATATTACCGGCCTTCAGTATTATGGTGCAGGGCCACAAAAGTAAAGGCCTTGGGGCGACAATTCAGCCGCTGATTGCCGGTTTCACGCGCCTATCGGTGGCCTGAAAATCTGAGATGGCGGCATAGGCGGCAATCACATCATGGCCGCCCGCTAGCCGCCGCCAATTTTTACCATTCATGCCGCCCAAAGCATAGACACGCAAGCCATGTTCTTCGGCGGCGCGGGCCAATTGTATAAACCGTACCGGCCCCCAAGCTGAGGCGCCGATATGGCTATTTGTTTCAAAGGCCGGCGATAAAAGCACAAGCCGAAAACCGGCCTCGGCGGCTTTTAGAATCTGCCGTCTATTATGCACGGCAGCGGTCGCTGGTTGCGGCGAGGTTAGGGCAAATTGCGGACGGCGGGCGATTAAATATGACGGGCAGTGAAATCCGGCCGATAATTTATTGGCCAAGGCAGCATCGCCGGCCACCCAAAAGGGCCGCCCTTGGGCCCGGCATAGCGCCGCCATTTGGGCCGCCAGGGCGGCGCGCTGCGGATGGTCGTAATCGCGCAAAATCACCCCATTGGGTCGCGCCATGGCGCTAATGTTCCGCCGCCAGTCGGGAAACCGCGCGACATCGCTCATCATAATATGACCGCGAGGCGGCGAAATCGGCGCGTGCAGTGGGCTTGAATATGCTATCATCTCGCGATAGCTTGACCGCTTCGCGGGCTACGCGCAAGATTTATCAACGCATGAGAGGCAGCCATGCCAGCAGTTCCAAGACCGTCACAAAGCGTCGCTATTAACCATGGTGAAAATTTGGCCGCCGTCGAAGTGCGCATCGCGAAAGCTTTGCAGGCGGCGGCGCGGCAACGCCAAGAGGTGACGCTATTGGCGATTTCAAAAACCAAACCAGCCAGCGACATTGAAGCGTTTCTGTCTCTTGGCGTGCGCCATTTCGGCGAAAACCGCGTGCAGGAAGCGGCTGAAAAATGGCCAGCCCTGAAGGCGGCATATGATGATGTGGAACTGCATTTGGTCGGCCCGCTACAGACCAATAAAGTCGATCAGGCGATTGCTATATTTGATGTTATTGAGACGCTCGACCGGCCGAAATTGGCTGGCGCTTTGGCCAAGGCTGGGCAAAAGCACGGCAAATTGCCAGCCCTTTATATTCAGGTGAACACCGGCGAGGANCCGCAAAANGCNGGNGTGGCGCCAGCGGATGTTGCCGATTTCGCCGCTCATTGTCGTGATCAGTGCGGCCTATCGATTGCTGGCCTTATGTGTATTCCGCCAGCGACGCAAGCGCCGGGGCCGCATTTTGCGCTTTTGGGCAAATTGGCACAAACCATTGGCGTCGCGCAGTTAAGCATGGGCATGAGTGGTGATTTTGAAACAGCGATTGGGCTGGGCGCGACGCATATTCGGCTCGGCACGCAATTATTCGGCAGCCGCGATTAATCAGCCTTTTGGCTAATGTTAATCATGGTTTCAGGGCCGGCATGAGCCAAAATATGCCGCATCATGGCGACATCGACTGCGACACAGCCGCGCGTCGCCTGAAAACCATTTTTCTCCAAATGTAAAAATATCGCACTGCCCTTGCCAGCGACGACGGGTTGATCATTGTAACCGAGCTCAAAAAACACGTCATAAAGATGGTCTTGGCGCCATAAAATCTCGTGCCCATAGTCATGTGGCAGCCCCACGGGGCGATTATAGTCAGGGTCACGAACATCGTCAGACCAGCCGCTTTTCTGGGATATTTCGACAATTGGCAGGCCGGAAACGGGTCTCTCCCAGCGATCGGGGCGGTGCCAAATACGGCGCAAGGCGAAGCGGCCCAATGGTGTGGCGCCATCGCCCTCGACTTTGGCGTCGGTGACGCCATTGGCGCCCAATGCGCAGCGGCCCTGCTCACCGGCAAAATCAACAATTCCGGCGCGTTGTTTTGAGACCGTGACATAAATGTCATAGTGGGTCATAGTTGACATTCACTTGGTGGCGTTTCGGATAAGTTGATAGTCATTGTCATTGCCTCGCGCTGTTGAGTTTAGTTTATGGCGTAACTTAACTTAAGCAATGAGAAGCAACGGTGAAAAGCAAAATACTCTTTGTTGACGATAATGTCCCCTTGGCAGAAATGCTGATGGAACAATTTGCCCTGCATGAAGAATTTGAGATCACGCTGGTTGAAAGCGCGACGCAGGCGCATGAGGTTTTGAAGGATGATGATTTTGACCTTGTGCTGCTAGATTTGAATTTGCCTGATCAAGATGGCCGCGAGGCGTGTAAGAAAATGCGCGCCGACGGGCTTTTGTGCCCGATTGTCATGCTGACGGGCGCCGCCTCTGAGGCCGATATGATTTTGGGTCTCGACGCTGGTGCCAATGATTATATTACCAAACCATTTCGCTTTGGGGTTTTGCTGGCGCGTATCAGGGCGCATTTGCGCCAACATGCGAAAACCGAAAATGTGGCGATTCCGATTGGCCAATATATTTTCAGACCGTCGATTAAAGTGCTGGAAAATGGCGATGAGAAAATACGACTGACCGAAAAAGAAACCAATATTCTCAGATTTCTATTTTCCCAAGGCGATGTGACGGTGGCGCGCGAGACCTTGCTGCATGAAGTGTGGGGTTATAATGCGCAAGTCACCACCCATACATTGGAAACCCATATTTATCGATTGCGGCAAAAAATTGAGAGCAATCCGTCAGAGGCAAAACTATTGCTGACCGAAGACGGTGGCTATCGTTTGGCCCGTTAGCGGGGCGGCGCAAGAACCTCTTCAGCCCCAGCAATGACCGGATAGCCCGCGGCATAATCAGCCGGCATACGACAGGCGCGGCCGGTGGAAATTTTCATGGCAGCAAAATCGCTCATGCCGGAAGCTAAAATAAGTTGCTGGCTCTGCGAGGCCATTTGAAAGCGCCGCCGCAGGCGCAAGCGCTGATCATTTTGCGTTACCCAAGTGGCAATATGCACGGTGTCGCCAACAAAACTGGCGGCGCGATAATCAATCTCGTGGCGCGTCACGACAAAGCCGCAATCGCGCTGTTGATAGGCGGCGAAGTCAAAGCCAAGGGCTTTTGAGTGATCCCAAGCGGCGCGCGCCATCCAGCTCAAATAGACAACATTATTGACGTGACCAAAGTCGTCAATGTCAGAAGCCGAAATTGGCAGCGATAAAATATGTTGCGGCGCCAGCGCCCAAATTGAGCTATCAACAGTCATGGCGCGAAACTAGCACTTTGCCGGTCAGCAGACCAGCGCTTGAAAACTTGAAAAGCTGGCGCCGCGTGTCTATCGTGACAGTAGATTATATTTTGGCCGTAAGGGGGCGTTGATGAGTTCATATGCGTTTGATGTCGAGGTTTTTGGAACCCGCCGCAACGGCTTCTCCATAGATAAAGAAACATGGCCGCCGAATGTCAAATCGGCCGACAAAAAACCGTCGCCAACGTCGGCGCATTTGGGTTTGGACTTGCTGGCCGTCGACAAGGAAAACGGCATTGTCGAAATGGCTTTCAATGCCAGCGACCAGCTATGCAATAAATGGGGCGGCATTCAGGGCGGCAATGTGGCGGCCATGTTGGATGACGCCATGGCCTTTGCCATTGGCCTGAATTTGGANTGGGGGCAGATTAGCCCAACACTTGAAATCAAAGTCTCCATGTTGTCACCGGCGCGCCCGGGACGCCTGCTATCGGTTGGTCGGGTCATTCGGCGCGGCAAATCTGTCGGCTTTATTGAGGGCGAATTATATGACGCCGAAGGCCGCTTATTGGCGACCGGATCGTCGACGGCAAATTTTGTTACCCTGAAAAAGAAACCGGAATAGTNCGCTTATTGGCGACCGGATCGTCGACGGCAAATTTTGTTACCCTGAAAAAGAAACCGGAATAGTTCTGAAACCGATAAGGAGAAGCCCATGACCCGATTGTCGCCCGCCCCCGATGAGGTTCAAGAACAAGTCTCAGAAGAATTAGCGCTGGCGGCAGCGGTGATGGGGTTTGAGGCCAATTCGCTAAAAATGATGGCTCATCGGCCAGATATTTTGCGCGCCTTTATCACGTTCTTTGGTTCCATTCTTGGCCCTGATGGCCTGTTAGACGGCGGCCTGCGGCAATTGATTGCGCATGTCGCCAGTGCCGCTGCAGGCTGCAATTATTGCCAAGCGCATACCGCCCATAGTGCGCATCATCGCGGCATTGCCGCGGAAAAAATTGAAGACCTTTGGTCTTATGAAACCAGCCCGCTTTTCAGCAATGGCGAGCGTGTGGCTTTGCGCTTGGCGCAAGCGGCGGCCAGCGTGCCCAATGCGGCCAGCGATGAACATTTTGAAGCGGCGCGGCAATATTATAGCGAGGCTGAAATTGCTGAAATTGTCGCCGTCGTCGCGGCTTTTGGATTTTTGAACCGATGGAATGACACGCTGGCGACGGCGTTGGAGGATAGTCCGCTGGCGTTCGCCGAAAGCCATTTGACGGCGGCCGGTTGGGCGGCTGGAAAACACGAATAGGGGTTTTTATGAGTGAGCAAAAATCTGACACATGGCAAGCGCCCGAATCTGGCCAGCACAAGCGCGATTGGCGACTGAATGATGTCACCGATGAACTCAATGCCCGCCCGTTTCCCCGGTTCGGTGTGCCAACGGCGATTTTTAGACTTTGCTTGAGCGGCCAAAATGCCTTTGTGTCGGTGCAAGACAGTATGGCGAAAGTGCTGCCCAATGTTGACTGGGATATTGCCGAAAAGGGCAAGATCATTCGCGCCACTCATGATGGCGTCAGATTTAATATTGAGCGCCATACTGAATTCGTCTCAGTGACGGTGATTGACGAAAAATCTACCGGTCAATCGGCGGCAACGCATTTGCCCGATGGCTGGCTGTCGCAAATGCAGGGCGAAATTGTGGTGGCGGTTGATTGCCATTGCGTGGTGCGCGGCGGCAGCAATGAGAGTTGGACCTGCGCCAGTCGTTTGGAAGCCGGCTTGGCCGACGTGTTTTTTGACTTCAAAGTGGCCGAGGATGGGCATACAAAAATTGAACTGGCCTTTGACGCCAATGCCGATGTGCGCGATGTTGGCCGCGTCGCCTTGCAAGTTTTAGAGATAGAGACTTATCGCTCTTTCGCCGCTATTGGCTTGCCGCACGCGCGCGCGGCACAAGCGCGACTTGGCGAGATTGCCCAAGAAATTCCCAATGACACGCCGCAGGCCGATGACACATCAAAGGCCGAAGCGCGGTTTCAAAGGCTCAGCCAATTGGCCGGTGAGCTAGAGGATATTTGGCGCCAGACGTCTTTCCGGTTTAGCGCCTGCCAAGCCTATTGGTCTTTGGTGCAGGCACGGCTGGCCTCTTTGCAGGAATCTGATTTTGACAATCGCATTACTGTGGGTGGGTTTTTGGAACGCCGCTTGCGTCCGGCCATTGCCACTTATCAATCGACCGAGCATCAGCGCCATAATATGGCCGAGCAGGTTGGCAATATGGCGACGTTTTTGCAGACTCGAATTGAGCTGAGCTTGCAAAGGCAAAACGCTGAACTACTGGCCTCGCTGAATATTGGCTCGCAACGACAATTGCGTTTGCAGCACACAGTCGAGGGTGTCTCGACGGTGGCGATTAGCTATTATTTGGTAAACCTATTGTTTTACCCAGCCGATTTATTGGTCAGCCATGTCCCATCGCTTGATCCGATTTTGGTGAAGGCGGCTCTGGTTGGTATCGCCGTGCCGCTGGTCTGGCTGTTTATCCGCCGTTTGCTGCGCTCAACCGTTAGGGGCGGCTAACAAGTGCTTGCGCCGCTGTCAATTTGGCACGACGAAACGCGCGCCGTCGCCAAGCGCGTGGGTTTGCTATTTTGGAGGTTTTTTAAAAGACTATCTGGAGCGGGCGATGAGATTCGAACTCACGACCCCAACCTTGGCAAGGTTGTGCTCTACCCCTGAGCTACGCCCGCATCACAGATGGCTGTTGCTTAACAGCGACGCGATTTATGCACCATTGTCTGCTGTTTGACAAGCCTGTTTCCATACTATATCGCAGCAAAAACCAGTTAAAGCGCGTCTGGGGTTGGCAATTGGCTTGAAAGACACCATGTTAGGTCAAAGGAAGTATCAATGAGCAATAATCTTGACGATATCATGGCTGCCAATGGCGCGGGTGAAGCCGCTACAACTGGCGCTGCCGCTGACATTTTGGATGTGACAACAGAGAATTTTATGGCCGAGGTCATCGAAGCCTCGAAAAGCCAGCTGGTGTTGCTTGACCTCTGGGCCCCGTGGTGCGGCCCGTGCAAGCAATTGACCCCGGTGTTGGAAAAAGTAATTGGCCTGTCGCAAGGTCAGGTGCGCTTGGCGAAAATGAATATTGATGAGCACCCAGCGGTGGCGCAGCAATTGCAAGTGCAGTCGATTCCGGCGGTTTTTGCTTTCAAAAACGGCCAGCCGGTTGACGGCTTTATGGGCGCCCTGCCAGAGAGCGAGGTCAAAGCCTTTGT
>JGI26083J51738_10000939_pt1 | contig 15704 bp, 12 predicted proteins | sample SaaInl85LU_5_DNA_FD_51738 | JGI IMG/M metagenome (IMG submission 51738)
TTCTTTTTCATTTGATAAAAAGCAAAAGAAAACAAAATTACAAATACAAGAAAAGCCGAAGTCATCACCCAAAAATAGAATTGCCTTCGTGCTAGTTTTTCTTCGTTTCTAAGAATCTCTTCCTCGGCTTGCAACAAATCTTCTATTTGTATGGCATACTTTTCAAATTCGCTATGATTCACTCTCATGTTTTCGTAATTCTCGATGAAATAATCAGATACCTCATTGTAACGAAAATCCTTTGGATTGAGATACTTTCGGAGTGCCACAGAGGATTCAATTGCAAAAGAGGATATTCCTAATTTTTTGGCATTTTGAAATACCTCCCAGAATTCGTTTATTGCCTTGGAAGTATCACCTTTTTCTATGGATAAATTTGCCATGTGATTCAGCGCATCTAAACCAATGTAGGAAAATCGCATACTATCTCCGTAATCGTTTATTATTTTAGACAAATAATATTCAACAGAATCTGGCTGATTAAGCAATTCAAATAAATTTGCAAACTCCTTGTAAACGTAACAATTTAACTCGTTTTTGTACTCCGTTTTTTTTTCATTGAGAGAAAAATTCAAAAATTTTCTAGATTTTTGATATTCCCCTTGCAAATAGTTGAGTTTAGAAAAATGAATATTCAGCCAAAACTTGTTGTTCAAATTAATAAAATGTAACTTCTGTATTTCTTCAGCTTTATTGAGATATTCCTCTGCTTTTTGATAGTTTCCCACATCTCTATAAATCACACCTATCTCTTGGTAGGAATTCATCACTCCTTTTTGATCTTGCAATTGATGAGACAATTTATTTGCTTTCCAAAAAAAACTGCAATGACATTATAAAATTTGAATTCATTTTATTGATGTCTCCTTGAATCATACATAAATCCTTTCTTAAAGATTTACTCAAATGTTTTTCTATTTTATCATAATAATACAAGGCTTTAATTGCCTTATTGTATTGTTCTTTTCGATAATTACATAAAATATAAGCGTAGCACACAATACTATTTTTCGAATTATAGTCCTCTCCTATTTTATCAAAAGATGTTTCTAATTTCTGATAGAACAATGGATTCGAAATGTTCTTATTCAGTGTTTGTTTTATGCTATCTGCACTTAAATTGAAAGATTGTGAAAACATAGCACCTGACAAAATGCAAAACAATAGCATGCTTTTTAGTTGAATCAAATACTTTATGTTCCAATTGAATGTCATAGCTCTAAATATACTAAATAAAAGAAACCGAATAAACAATTTGGACTTTGAAATTATGCTACTAGGGTATTAAGAATTTCTTGGGCAAATACTTCTTGTGTATTCCTTACCTGATCTATTTCTAATTTACCTTTATCACTAGATAGTTTGCCAAAACCTCTTATTGTAAGTAACTCTTGTCGTTTGTTTTTTGATGTATCAAAATACAACGTAATTCCCTCACGATAAATATCGGTAATCCCTTTTAGTTTAAATTTCTTTTTCTCGTTCAATGCTTTTAAAATTATTTTTTTCTGCTCCACGCTTATCTCTTCNACATTGGAAGAAATTTTGGCAATGGGAAAATCAAAAGCTGGTGTTCCGTCATTGGTAGTTACTTGCACCGGAAAAAAAGNATTAAGTGAAAAAGGCTGTTTGAAATAATCTTGATAATTTGAACTCATCTTNTGNTAGATTTAGTTAATAGCTGAAACAAAACAAAGAAAAANAGCTTTTGACTACAATCTTAATTCAATAAATATCAACCCNTTTTGTGGGTTTTTAAACAAATTATTGCAAAAAACACACATAACCTACTTATCCAAAAAANAAGTATTTGTACCTAGTTTGAAAAAACNAAATACTTGTTTACCATGTTTTTACATATATTAGGCTCAAAGCCTTGTGCGAAATACCACTAATTTTTCGTAAATTAGTTACAATGACAATTAAAGTAACCATAATTGACGATCATATCATGATTTTGAAAGGTCTAAAATCTATGATAGATGGAGTTGAAAACATCCGTGTTTATGGCACCTATTGTTATGGCGAAGATTTACTTCATTTTTTAAAAACAAAGAGTCCAGATATTATACTTATGGATATAGAGCTTCCCGATATTAGTGGAATTGATCTTTGTAAAATAGTAAACGAAAAACATCCTGAAATACCAATTATTGCAATTTCTAGTCACGAGGAAATTTCCTACCTCAACAACATGACAAATGCTGGTGCAAAAGGTTATTTATTGAAGTCTACGGATAAGAAAGAAATAATTTTTGCAATAAAAACAGTTTTAAGCGGTCAGAACTATATCGACAAGAGGCTGAAAGAGAAGTTAATCAATGAAAGTTTAGGATTTTCTAGCACCGAAACTGCTCCCAACTTGACAAAAAGAGAAACTGAAATATTTGAATTGATAGGCAAAGGCTGCACAAACAAAGAGATTTCAGCTCTCTTGAGTATTAGTAAAAGAACGGTGGATGCTCATCGACAAAATATTCTTAAAAAATTTGATGTTCACAACACAGCCGAATTGGTAAAAAAAGGGATGAGATTAAATCTCCTGAAATAAATCATCCAGCTCTGAAAGAAACATCGTTCCCATAAGGAATTGAATTTCTGGCTCCTTGAGGCTTGTACAATATATTCGTAAATATTATTCTATCGCCTCTTCTCAAACTCTTTATTCTTGTTTTCATATTCTCGGTAAGCTTGTTGTTTTCTTCTTACAATTAATGTTCACTTTAAGAAAGTGTGAATAAATATGAAAAAGCAAATCGATTGTTTCTTTTTTTCATCTGTGTAATGCAGGAGGAAGAAAAAAGTAACGGGTTAGATTACATTAAATTCATAATGTTATGGTTATTGATTAAGTTTGTGGAACGAGCTGCGTAAATTACTAAAGTGTTTTTTATTCGGTTGTTGAAAAAAATCTTATAATCCTTTTTATCAAACCAATTATCAAACCAATATTTTTTTCAAATAAATGACAGAACTAACTCACCTCATCGAAACAAGAAAGAACTTTCTTGCTGTTGTCAACTCATTGACAACTGGTGGGGGTAATTACTTGTAAACCACTGGGAATCAGTGAGTTACAACCGAGCTAATTGCTGTGCTACAACCTATCGGGAAACAGAATGCATGTGAATAAAGAACTTGTGCACAAATATCGAATAGGAACCAAACCTGAAGAAATTGTTTCTGAGGAGGAAATTGAGAATTTGAAGCAGTTGGCTCTTGAACTTCCTACTAAAATGAAGGAGGACATACAGACAGACATTTTCCATGATGAATAGGATTCCGGCCTTCGCAGGAATCACAAATTATTTAGAAATTAATTTTCTTATTGCCATAGCATACCCAAGATGAAGACCTTCGTGTACATTGTTAAATTTTACAGCTTCTTCAATATTGGTTAATGTTACATTAAAACTAGTGGTGTATTCTTTGTACTCCGGCTAATTCTCGTATTATAGATTCCTGCTTTCGCAGGAATGACATTGAATATTATTTTTTTTGTGCTACCAAAGCATACACCATAGGTAGTTTATCTCCGTGCTTTTTGAATCGGAATTTTTTGGGTTCAAACTCTTCTAACTCCTGGAAACAATTGTAAGGTGAATAGTCGTATTCGCGAAACTCAATTACAGGCAATCCATTGTTTTTTAAACTATTAAAAATCTCAGACAAACTGTGGTTCCAAGTCACACAAGTTTCTTTTATTTCTTTTTTAGTATCTGTGTATGTTCCTAGGTCTGTTTCTACAATTGGTTCCGCATTAAAATATCGATAAACCACTTTGTCTACTGCATCGTCAAACATCCATACAACGGGATGAAATTCGGCAAAAACGAACTTACCTCCTGGTTTAAGAAAATGAGAAATAACCTCTGCCCACTGATTGGAATCTGGCAACCACCCTACTGTGCCGTAGCTAGCAAAGATATAATCATATTGCTCTTTATGCAATTGAGGCAAACTGTACACATCTGAGCATATAAACTTTGTATCAACTTCCATTTCTTTCGCCAGATTTTGGGCTTTTTCAATCGCTAAATCTGATAAATCTACTCCTGTAACTAATGCTCCCAATTTACTCAACGAAATGCTGTCTTGACCAAAGTGACATTGAAGATGTAGTACTTTTTTACCTTGAATTTCTGTCAAAAACTCCATTTCTATTTCATTCAAAGAATTCCCCGTTTTTTTGAATGTTTCGTTGTCATAAAATTCTGATTCATAATGAACTTCTGTTCGTTTGTTCCAAGATTCTCTGTTAATTTTTAGGTAGTCCATGTTCTGGTAGGCTAATTGTATGTTGCAATTTACTTCAACAATCTGAATCCTGAGGGTTTTATCCCGATTTTTTTCGGGATAAAATGTCTCGAAAGGTAACTTTATAAAGTTGCTACTTTTATAGATTCCTGCCTTCGCAGGAATGACAATGAAAAAATGAATCTTCGAAGTTGGGCTTCGATACTCGAATCCGCTACCGCTCCTTCGAACTAAACACTAACTAACTCAACTTAATTCACTCTCCAGAAATACGGAGAAAAAAGCACAGCAACTGTAAATAACTCTAACCTACCAAAAAGCATAAGGAAAGAAAGTACCCATTTTCCAGCATCGGGTAAGTGAGCAAAACTTTGTGAGGGATCTACTGAGGCAATACCCGGGCCTACGTTACCAAGCGATGTGGCTACAGAACTAATTGCTGTGAGAATATCTACTCCTGGCATTGCTGCCATAATAATACTGCCCATTACAAACATAAATAGGTACAGAAATAAAAACGCAAGTAGGTTGTAAATTACTTTGTTGTTGATTGATTTTCCGTTGAGGTGAACAGGTACAATAGCGTTAGGATGAATTCTTCGTTTGAACTCCAAGAATCCATTTTTTATCAAAATAACAATTCTTACAATCTTCATTCCTCCACTGGTAGAACCCGCAGATGCTCCTGAAAATAACAACAGAAAAAAGATGAAAGTTGCAAAAACTCCCCATTCTGTAAAAATTCCACTTGCAAATCCTGTTGTGGTGATTACACTCACTACCTGGAAAGAAACCAATCGAAAAGACTCCAAAAGTGAAAACCCATTATTCATGTTTTCTACATCCAAAAATACAGCTGGAGTTAACACCGCAATAAAACCAAGAACCGCCATCAGGTACCATTTGAACTCATCATTTTGCCACAATTTGGAAATCTTACCTTTGAAACCAAAATAAATAAGAGTAAAATTTGTTCCAGCAATGAACATAAAAATCAGAATTACAATTTCTATAAGAGGAGAATCATAATGAGCGATACTAGCTTGTTTTGTGGAGAAACCACCTGTTGAGGTTGTGGTTAATGAATGATTGATTGCATCAAAAAAGTTCATCCCACAAAACATAAGTACAATGGTTTCTGCCAGAGTAAGAAACAAATAAATAACCCACAATCGCTTGGCTGTTTCTTTTATTCTTGGATGAATTTTATCTTTTGTTGGTCCGGGTGCTTCGTTTACAAAAAGCTCCATTCCTCCAATTCCCAGAAGTGGTAAAATAGCAATGGTAAGTACAATAATCCCCATTCCTCCTATCCACTGGGTCATGCTTCGCCAGAACAAAATACTCTCGGGCATTTCTTCAATATTATTCAAAATGGACGCTCCAGTAGTTGAAAATCCTGACATGGTTTCGAAAAAAGCATTTGAAAAATTGGGGATAGATTCTGACAAAACATAAGGAAGAGTTCCAAACAGAGTCATTGCAATCCAACTGAAAGAAACGATAATGAATCCCTCTCTCCGTTTTATTTCAGCTTCTTTGAATTTTCTTAAAAAGTAACGGAAAGATAAACCAACTGCGAAGGTCAATCCACTAGCCATTAAAAATGAAAAGTGAGCTCCATCTCCGTAGAAATATGAAAAACCTAAAGGCAAAGCCATCAAGAATCCATTGATAAGAAGTAAAGATCCGATTACGTATCCAATTACTCCAAAGTTTATCAGTTTATTAGTCCCTCCCATTTTTTATTGAAAATACCTTTCTATTTGGTGAATAGATTGAGTCAAACAAAACACAACGGCTTTGTCGCCCTCGTTCAATTGAAAATCTCCAAATGGAATTAAACTTTCATCTCCACGAATCACTCCAGAAATATTTGCTGTTTTTGGAAACTTAAGATTCTTTATTCTTTTTTGAGTCACTTTAGAATTTGGCTTTACCGTAAACTCAATAATTTCGGCATCTACTCCATGTAAGTTTGCTATGGCATCTACATGTCCTTTTCTGATGTGCTTAAAAATATTGCTTGCCGCAATTACTTTTTTATTAATAAGTGTATCCACCCCAATATTTTGAGACAAGTGGATGTAATCAATATTTTCTACTCGGGCAATTGTCTTCCTTACTCCATGATTTTTGGCCACAAGCGAAGAAATGATATTTGTTTCAGAATTTTGAGTCACAGAAATGAGTGCATCCATATCTCCCAAACCTTCCTCTTTCATTGTTTCTACATCTCTCCCATCAATATTCAAAATAAGTGTGTTGTTGAGGTTATTGGCTAGCATTTCGCATTTTTTCTCATCTCCTTCTATCACAATTACTTTGTAATTATCCTGAAATATTCTGGCTGTTAATTCACCCAATCTATTTCCTCCCAAAATCATAATGTTTCTTATTTCAAAACATTTTTGATCGCAAAATTCTGTGATTTTATCAATAGATTCTGGAGTTGAAATGAAATACACAATATCATGCTCTCTAATCGTTGTATCTTTATTTACTATAATAGTTCCTTCGTTTCTATGAATAGCAATGGGTTTAAATGACAGGTTTGGATTCAAATAAGAACTTTCACCAACCGTTTGATCTCGGAGTTTTGATTTATCACCAATTGCAATTCCAAAAACAGTCAGTTTTCCTCCTTCAAATTCGATATTGTCTGTAAAAGCTGATTTTTTTACCAGCCTTTCAATCTCTTCTGCTGCTAATATATCTGGAGAAATTAAAGTATCTATACCCAAATCCTTGAACATTTCTTGTCTATCATCCGACAGATTCTCAAGAGTACTAACTCTCGCAATGGTCTTTTTAGCTCCATACTTTTTGGCCATGATAGAAACAAGTAAATTTGTCTCTTCGGATGAAGTAACAGCTATCAACAAATCACATTGATTTACTTTGGCTTCTGATAATATCTCAAAAGATTTTGCATCACCCAAAATAGGAAAAATATCAATATGAGATTGCACGTAATCCAACCTAGATTCATCTTCATCTATCACATAAATATCTTGCAATTCGCTCGAAAGCATTTTAGCAAGATGATAGCCTACATCCCCTGCTCCGGTGATAATTATCTTCATAAGTATGGTTAAAAATTCTGGAATTAACAGACAAAGTTAGCTTTTTTAAACCTAAAAATAAATTATCTTCTTTGGTAAACTAAAAAATGGAATAAACCGTGTATCTTTGAATCTCTATTCATTCACCCAAAAAAGAGCTACACAAAAATGCCAAACCAATCTTTCGAAAGTAGAAAAATTGTTATTCTTGCTATTGTAATTTCAATAGGGATAATTTTTTCGCTTAGGCTTTTGTTTGTTCAGGTATTAAGCCCAAAATGGAACGAAGAATCTCTCAAAATTTCTGAAACCAAGAGAATTATTGAGCCAGAAAGAGGTCTTATTTTTGATAGAAACGGAAAATTACTTGCAGCTAACAAAACAATTTATGAATTGAGGCTGACTCCTTCCAAAATTCAAGAATTTGACACGACAGAATTATGTAATCTGATATTAATAACAAAAGATTCCCTCAAAACAAAGCTGAAAGAACTAAAAAGATACCGCAGACTCCAGCAAGTTTTGGTGAAGACAATTCCCGAACAGAATGTAGCAAAATTTACTTCTTTGATGTATAAATATCCTGGATTTGCGATGGTAGAAAAATCTATCAGAACTTATCCTGGTCATGCCGCAGCTCACTTGCTTGGTTATGTGCGAGAAGTAGATGGAGAAATAGTAAAGAAAAAACCATACTACCGTGGTGGAGATCGAATTGGAATTTCTGGTTTAGAAAAATTCTACGAAGATGATTTGCGAGGAAGCAGAGGAAAAAATCAATTTTTAAGAGATGCTTTTGGAAACTTGAAGCAACTTACCGAATCGGATACAGCAAAATCGGGTAACAATTTGATGAGTTCCATTGATTTGGTATTACAAAAGTATGGAGAACAACTGATGCAAAATAAAATTGGATGTGTTTTAGCCATAGAACCTTCTACGGGCGAAATTCTGAGTATGGTTTCGGCTCCATCCTTTGATCCTAATTTGCTAAGTGGCGACACAATGAGTAAAAACTGGAATAGATTGTATCGAAATGATTCTCTAAAGCCTCTTTTTAACAGAGCACTTCTTTCTCGTTATTCTCCAGGCTCAATTTTCAAGATGGTGCAAGGTTTATCTTCTTGGGAACTAGGCATTATTGACAAAACAACAAAAATACAATGCGACAAAGGTCTTGTGGGTTGTCACAACCACAATCCAGTTCAAGGTTTACCCGATGCAATCAAGGTATCTTGTAACCCCTATTTTTATGAAACATTCAAGCGAATGAGCACCATGAATGAAGGGAAAGATATGCATGAAAAATCCAGAAAAGGATTAGCTATATGGAACGAATATGTTACTTCCTTCGGATTAGGAATGAATTTGAATATTGATTTTCCTGGCTACTCAATTGGTAATATTCCTTCACCTGCAACTTACGACAAAATATATAAGAACAACATGCGATGGAATTTCAGAACATGTAACTCCTTGGCTATTGGACAAGGCGAAATGTTGGTAACTCCATATCAAATGGCAAACCTTGCTTGCATTATAGCAAACAGAGGTTACTTTTATTTTCCTCATTTTATAAAAAGTATTAAGGGAAGTACTCTTGATAATTTATACCAATCAAAACAGTATACAAAGATAGGTTCTGAAAAATTTGAACTCATAGCAGATGCCATGCAACAAGTGGTAGAAGGAGCTGGCGGAACCGCAAGCAGAGCCAGAATAGAAGGAATAGAATTGTGCGGAAAAACAGGAACGGTAGAAAATTCCAGAGGAAAAGATCACTCTGTATTTATTGCTTTTGCTCCTAAACACAATCCAAAAATTGCCATTGCAGTGTACATCGAAAATGCGGGATTTGGTGGAACTTGGGCTGCTCCAGTTGCAAGTTTGATGATAGAAAAATACTTGAATGACAGCATTAGCAATCCTGCCAAAGAAAAAAGGATCATTGATGCAAATCTAATTCCATAGAATGAATCATATTTTTAAAAATATAGACAAACAGCTACTTGGAATATATTTCCTGCTCGTAATTTTGGGAATTTTTAGCATCTACTCCACTACGTATGACGAGAATTATTCATCTATATTTTCTTTGAGTAAATCCTACGGAAAACAAATCATGTGGTTTGGAATAAGTAGTTGTATTGGGATAGTAATTCTTCTTTTGGACAAAGAATTCATTAAGAAATCTATTCCTGTTTTTTATGCCTTTACTATGCTTTTATTGGTTTTGGTATTGCTCATTGGTACAGAAAGAAATGGAGCTAAAGCTTGGTTTGGAGTAGGAAGTTTTGGAATTCAACCTGCCGAATTTGCCAAAATATCCGTGAGTTTGATGGTCGCACTTTTCATTTCTAACACCAACACCATATTATTGCGACAGCAAACCAGAGTTTGGCTTTCCATTATCATTTTTATGCCAGTTTTTCTTATCCTCCGCCAACCAGATTTGGGAACTGTATTGGTATTCTTGGGGTTTATATTGGTTCTTTATAGAGAAGGAATCATTGGAAACGTTTTGCTTTACGGACTTTTGCTGGTAATTGTAGGAGTGGTTTCATTATTGATAAAAGACACAATCACTCCATTTTTCGGCTTTTTGGTTCACGCTCATTACATTTTTATTTTTACACTAATTGTTGTAGCTATTTTGGTAACTATGGGTGTGAATGTTACAACCTATCATCGATACAGAAAGAACAAATACATTCGTATTATATTGGTGACATTAGCTGCAATTGTGCTCGTACCCATGATGAAATATGGTTTTGAAAAAATTCCAGAAAACCACTACCAAAGAGTAAGAATAGAAATTATTTTGGGATTGAAACAAGATCCTCGGGGAGTTGGATATAATTCGCATCAGGCATTATCTGCCATTGGATCAGGGAAATTTTTAGGAAAAGGATACAAAAATGCAACCTTAGCCAATGATACCTACAGCCAAGTTCCTGAGCAAAGCACTGATTTTATTTTTTGTACCGTGGCAGAAGAATGGGGTTTTCTTGGAGGATTTATTTTGTTTTCCATGTACATGGTTCTTATTTTAAAAATAATATCAATTGCCGAAAGGCAGCGTTCTACATTTAATCGTGTATTTGCGTATTCCATTGCAAGTATCTTTTTTATTCATTTCGCTATCAATATTGGCATGGTGTTGGGTCTTGCTCCAATCATTGGTATTCCATTGCCTTTCTGTAGCTACGGAGGCTCTTCCCTGCTTTCATTCAGTATTATGATATTTTTATTATTGAAGTTTGACTCCGATAGATTAGAGTCTTTTAGATAGCAGAAAACTGCTTTTTGATTTAAAAGAGAGAAATCTTTATTTCCAGATTTCTTGGAGCATATGTTAAGATTAAGCTACAAGGTAATTTCATTTTAATATAAATTGAAAGTGGCACAATTTTGTTGATTGTTATTTTGTTAATTAAAATGGGGATAAAAAAGAACGAGAACTGCTCATATTCTTCCATTGTATTTTATTTTTGAAGTCTATTATGAAATCATTATTTTACCTATCCGTTGCGGCAATTTCTAGCTTTTTGCTTAGCACTACTTCAAATGCTCCAGAAGCTATTTTGGAAAATAAAAAAACAGCACCCGAATTTCTTACTCAGAATCATGCTTGGGCCGATTCTGTGTTTGATACTCTAACAGAAGATCAAAGAATTGCTCAATTGTTTATGGTTGCCGCCTATTCTAACAAAGGAAAAGAGCACGAAAATTATATTTCGAACCTAGTTTCTACTTACAATCTTGGGGGACTTATTTTTATGCAAGGAACACCCGAAAAAGAAATAGAATTAACCAATTTGTACCAATCTCAAGCCAAAACTCCTTTGATGATTGCAATTGATGGAGAATGGGGACTTCCAATGAGATTGCAAAATACCTTTAAGTTTCCAAAACAAATGACTTTGGGTGCAATTCAGCACGATTCACTAATTTACGACATGGGAAAAGAAATGGCTCTTCACTGCAAACGCATTGGAATTCATGTGAACTTTGCTCCAGTAATTGATGTAAATAACAATAGAAAAAACCCGGTTATTAACTACCGTTCATTTGGTGAGCAAAGAGAAAATGTAACAAAAAAAGGAATTGCTTACATGCAAGGAATGCAAGACAACGGAGTATTAGCTTGCGCCAAACATTTCCCCGGGCATGGCGACACGGATAAAGATTCACACAAAGCTTTGCCCGTAATTACTCACAAATACAAAAGGCTCGATTCTGTTGAATTCTATCCGTTCAAACAACTTATAAAAGAAGGAATTGGTAGCATGATGGTAGCTCATTTGTTTATTCCTGCACTGGATAGCACTCCCAATACAGCCACCACTCTTTCCAAAAAAGTGGTGACAGATTTATTACAAACCGAAATGGGTTTTGAAGGATTGATTTTTACTGATGCTTTGAATATGAAAGGAGTAAGTTCTTATTACAAACCTGGCGTTGTGGATGTGAAAGCACTCATTGCAGGAAATGACATTCTTCTTTTTTCTGAAGATGTTCCTACAGCTATTAAGGAAGTAAAAAAAGCAATAAAAAACGGTGAAATAACAAAAGAACGAGTGTGGAAGAGTGTTAAGAAAATATTGTACGCTAAGCAGTGGATGAATATTTCAACTGACACAATTTTCGACAAAAACCTAAAGTCTGATTTGAATCCAAAATCTTCTCAGTTAACGAATAAACTTCTATTTGAAAATGCTCTTACTTTAGTTAAAAACAAAACTGACTTGATTCCTATAAAAAGATTAGACACAACAAAAATAGCTTCTGTTGTGATAGGAGAAAAATCTCCAAATTCATTTCAAAATGGGTTGAGTAGATACACCAAAGTGGCACATTTTGGTATTTCTAAAAAAGCTTCGCAAGAAAACATAAATGCTTTGTTGAAAAAACTAAAAGGTTATGACAAAGTGATTGTAAGCCTGCACGGAACCAAAATGAATGGCAGCTATGGAGTATTCAAAAATGACATTTTAATCATCAATTCCATTGCCAAGAATCACCATGTAATTCTTAACTACCCAACAAATGCCTATGCTCTTGCTAAATTGGGCGATGCAAAAAACATTGAAACCATCATTGTATCATACGAAGACAATGAGTACACACAAGATCTTGTTGGTCAACTAATATTTGGAGGAATTGGAGCAAAAGGTAAACTTCCTGTCACTGGTTCTTCTGTATTTCCTGTGGAAACTGGAATAGAAACAGAACCTATTCGATTCAAGTATGCGATGCCGGAAGAATTGGGAATTCCTAGTAAAAAACTAGCAGGAATAGGCTGGATTGCAAGAGAAGCAATAAAAGACGGAGCCTTTCCTGGTTGTCAAGTGTTGGTAGCCAAAGAAGGTAAAATAATTTATCAGGAGAATTTTGGAAACTACACTTACTCTGCTGGTTCTAAAAAAGTAGGGAACGAAACACTGTACGACCTTGCTTCTATCACAAAAGTTGCCGCTACTACTGCAATCCTAATGAAAATGGTGGAGAATGGCGAGATAGATTTGAATAAAACTTTGGGCGATTACTTGCCCGAGTATGTAAAAGGAACTGATTATGAGTCTGTTATTTTGAAAGAAATGTTGACTCACCAAGCTAAGTTCAAGCCTTGGATTCCTTTTTATTCAGCCACATTAGATGAAAACGGAAACTTAAACAAGCGCTTTTATTCGGATAAAAAATCAGAATTCTACAACTCGGAAGTTGCAAAGGATATTTTCATTTTTAAAAACTACAACAAAGCAATTCTTACTCGAATTGTTAGCACTGAATTACTTTCTTCTAAAAATTACCGATACAGTGATTTGGGTTATTATTTTTTGAAAGAAATTATTGAAACTAAATTTAACCGAAGTTTAGACTTGATAGCTGATAGTCTTTATTACAAGCCTTTGGGGTTGCAATTTACTACGTACAATCCATTAACTAAATTTGATAAAAATCAAATCACACCTACAGAAAAAGATAACATTTTCAGGAAACAACTCATACAGGGTTACGTCCATGATCAGGCGGCTGCCATGNTGGGTGGAATTGGCGGACATGCAGGANTATTCTCAAATTCTACAGAACTTGCTACAATTATGCAATTATTTTTGAATGGTGGAGTTTATGGTGGGGATACCTATTTTGGCGATTCTACAATTCTAGAATTTACAACTGCGCCATACCTCAATTCTGTTACAAAAAACAGAAGAGGAATTGGTTTTGATAAACCTACAACGGATCTGGAAAACGGGCCAACTTGCGATGCTGTTTCAATGAAAAGTTATGGCCACTCTGGATTTACAGGTACAAGAGCTTGGGCGGATCCTGAGCATGATTTAGTTTATATATTTTTATCAAATAGAGTATATCCCGATGCAGAAAATTGGAAATTGGTCAAGAANGACATCCGAACAAGAATAGAAAAGGTGATTTACAATTCTTTTCTTCAAAAATAAATTGAGATGAAAATAAACCACATAATAGAGCAATCAATTAAGGTAAAAAAGCAAATTTTGGAAGATGGTGAATTGATTCAAACAATTCAAACCGTTACTGATTCCATTGTGAATTGCTACAAAAACGATGGAAAAGTGCTTTTCTGTGGAAACGGAGGAAGTGCAGCAGATGCTCAACATTTGGCGGCAGAATTGTCTGGTAAATTCTATTTTGACAGAGAACCACTAAATTCTGAGGCTTTGCATGTAAACACCTCTTACCTCACGGCCGTTGGCAACGATTACTCGTACCAAGAAATTTATGCCCGTATCGTAAAAGCAAAAGGAAGAAAAGGCGATATTTTGGTTGCTATTTCTACATCTGGAAACTCCCAAAATGTACTTAATGCGATGATCCAAGCCAAAGAACAAGGAATGCAGATAGTTGGATTATCCGGAAAAACAGGTGGGAAAATGAAAGAATTGTGTGATTTTTTGATTCCAGTTCCCTGCGAGGATACTCCAAGAATTCAAGAAGCACATATATTAATTGGACACATTATTTGCCAATTGGTAGAAGAAGACTTATTTCCGCAAAACAAATGATAGAAGAAGCTTTAATATTAGCCGGAGGAAAAGGAACTAGACTGCAATCCATAGTTTCAGAACTCCCAAAATCTATGGCTCCTATCAATGGAATTCCTTTTTTGTCCTATCAATTTGATCTTTTATTAAGGCACGAAATCAAAACTGCATATTTGGCTGTGGGTCACCTATCAGAATTGATAAAAAACTACTACGGTAATTCCTACCAAGGAATTAATCTGGAGTACATTAAAGAAAATGAACCTCTAGGAACTGGAGGGGCAATTTCTCAAGCAATTTCCCATACGAAGACTAATGATATTCTGGTATTAAATGGGGATTCTATATTTACCATTGACCTTAAAGAATTCTTTGATTCACACGTACAAAAACAAGCTGATTTTTCTGTTGCTCTCAAAAAACTAAAGAATTTTGACCGATATGGAATTGTAAAAATGGACGACAACCAAAAAATAATAGATTTTGAAGAAAAACAACATCAGCAGGAAGGTCATATAAATGGCGGTGTGTACATTCTTAATAAATTAAAATTCGGCAGTTTAAAATTTCCTAAAGCCTATTCTTTTGAAAAAGAGTTTTTAGAATCACAATTCAACAACTTTAATTTTTATGGTTATCCTTCCACAAGTTACTTTTTAGATATAGGAATTCCTGAGGATTACGAACAAGCTCAGCAAGATTTTAAATCTTACAAAGATTGGGAAATTGATGCAACCTGGACCCTATTTCTTGACAGAGACGGTGTGATTAACAAACAAATAAAAGGTGGCTATGTAACAAGCGAAGCACTCTTTGAATTTATCCCTGGGGTTCTCGATTCGATAAAAACCCTTTCTAAAATTTTTGGGAGAATTGTAATTGTAACCAATCAACAATGCATCGGAAAAGGAATTATTTCAAGACAAGAGCTAGAATCTATTCATTTGGCTATGTGCAAAGACATTGAAAAGGCAAATGGAAAGATTGACAAAGTGTATTATGCTCCAAATCTGGCATCAGAAAACAGTGAGCTCAGAAAACCAAATTCGGGAATGGCAGAGTTAGCTAAGAACGACTTCCCTGAAATAGATTTTACTAAATCAGTAATGGTGGGTGACTCTATATCCGACATAGAATTTGGAAATAGAAAAAACATGAAAACGGTTCTCATTTCGAATGAATTAAACAGACTTGCCGACAGGTGTTTCTCAAGTTTGGAAAAATTTACAAAAAGTATCTCATAAAACTTTGGAAAATTAAATAGGACTACTATCTTTGCACCACTCAAACAAACAACTGTTCGTTTAAGTAACATAACCTGATAAAAATTAGATTCGTCTGACTTTAAAATATC
>JGI26083J51738_10000945_pt1 | contig 15619 bp, 13 predicted proteins | sample SaaInl85LU_5_DNA_FD_51738 | JGI IMG/M metagenome (IMG submission 51738)
CCCCATCAATTCCCGCGCCATGGCATCGCTGGCNGCATTCAGGCGCAGCAAAGGNCGNTCNCCATCCACACGCTCGCCNATCCGCGCAATCTCGGAAAGGCCAACAGCGGGATCAATCCGGTCATCTTCGCGCAAACGCCCCCCGCCCAGATGCACCACCACCTCGCCCAAAGCGCGCGTATCAATCGCGCTTACAAAACCCGCATGAGGCGGATGCACATCCACCACCACCCGCGCGGCGGGCAAGCGGTCGCGCCAGCGATCCACGAAATCCATCGGGCCACCAAGGGCTGAAATCATTTGACCAAACACTTCGGCGGCTTGGCCCGAGGCAATGGCATGATCGATCCGACCTTCTCCGTCTGCCGCATCAGCCGCAAGCCCGCCAAGCGCCAGAACCTCACCGCCCAAAGCCACTGTCAAACGGTGCAGCGGCGTGCCCACAGCCGCACCTGTCAGCGCATCCATCACCTCGATCACTTCCAGAGCATTGCCAGCCGAGCGCACCAAGGGTTGGCTCATATCGCTGACCAAGGCAGATGTCATACAGCCCGCACCCTGCGCCGTATCCACAAGCGATTGCGCCAAGGCCACAGCTTGCGCCGCATCCCCCATGAACGCACCCGAGCCTGTTTTAACGTCCAACACCAAGCCATCCAGACTGGCCGCCAACTTCTTAGACAAGATTGAAGCGGTGATCAGATCGATGCTTTCCACCGTGGCGGTCACATCACGCACCGCATAGAGCCGTTTATCCGCAGGCGCGATATCGCCGCTGGCCCCGACAATCGCACAGCCGATATCGGCCACGATCTTTTGCAACTGGGCATTTGGTATTTGCGTGCGATATCCGGGAATTGCTTCGAGCTTATCTAGCGTGCCGCCCGTATGCCCCAAACCCCGCCCCGAGATCATCGGAACATAAGCCCCGCAGGCCGCCAAGGCGGGCGCAAGCATCAGGGACACACAATCCCCGACCCCACCCGTGGAATGTTTGTCGAGTACAGGACCATCAAGATCCCATACCAGAACATCGCCTGATTGCAGCATCCCATGGGTAAGTTGCACGCGGTTCTTGCGGCTCAACCCCTGTTGGCACACGGCCATAGCAAAAGCCCCTGCCTGCGCATCCGACACGAAGCCCGTGGCCAAGCCTTTGGCAAACCATGTCATCTCTTCTTCCGACAGCTCCGCACCATGGCGCAGCTTGGACAAAATGGCGCGCGCATCGGCCATGGGGTGCCTAGCCTTCCTTATCCATCGAGGATTTCACAAAGGCGCCCGGCAGCAATTCGGCCATGCTCATGGTGACCTGTGCGCCGCGCGTGGTGACCATGGTCACGGGCATGTCGGGGGCGGAAAACTCGGCCAGTTTCTGGCGACACCCCCCGCAAGGGCTGACGGGATCAGGGCTATCGGCGATCACGGCCACTTCGACAATCTCCCGCTCGCCTGCGGCACACATCGCGGCAATCGCACCCGCTTCGGCGCAAGTGCCTTCGGGATAAGCCGCATTTTCGACATTCACACCTGTGAAGACCTTGCCGCTTTTCGTGCGTATCGCCGCCCCCACCTGAAATTCGGAATAGGGCGCATAGGCATTCAGACGGATCGCGCGCGCGTCATCAATCAGGGACATGGGTGAGCCTCGGGTAAAACTGCGTTTTTCACAGTTTGAATAGCCCGAGGCCCAAGCGCAAGCCTCGCTTGATGCCAAGCTCAACTTGACTTGGGGTAGCCCAATGTTGCGAGAGCAGCGGAAATCTCGTCCAAGATCACAGGATCATCAATGGTTGCAGGCATTTTGAACGTCTGCCCATCCGCGATCTTGACCATGGTGGCGCGCAAAATCTTGCCAGACCGCGTTTTTGGCAAACGGTCCACGACCACAGCCAGCTTAAAGGCTGCGACGGGGCCGATCTTTTCACGCACCAGTTGGACGCAGTCCTTGGCCACATCTTCGGGGGCTGTCTTGGAATTGCTGTTGAGGCAGAGAAAGCCAAGCGGCAACTGACCTTTGAGATCATCGGCCACACCGATCACGGCGCATTCCGCCACGTCCGGGTGCCCCGCCAGAACCTCTTCCATGCCGCCCGTGGACAATCTGTGGCCTGCCACATTGATCACGTCATCGGTGCGCGCCATGATATAGAGATAACCATCCTCATCCTTATAGCCCGCATCGCCCGTTTCGTAATATCCGGGGAAATGTTCAAGATAGGCGCTGAAGAAGCGCTCCTCGGCGTTCCAGAGCGTGGGCAAGGTGCCGGGCGGCAAGGGCAGCTTGACGGCGATTGCGCCAAGATCACCATCTTTGACGGGATGGCCACCCTCATCAAGGATCTGCACGTCATATCCAGGCATCGGCACAGAAGGTGAGCCGATCTTGACGGGCATAGCTTCGATGCCAAGCGGGTTGCCCGCGATGCACCAGCCCGTCTCGGTCTGCCACCAATGGTCGATCACGGGCACGCCAAGCTTGTCCTGCGCCCAAATGATCGTATCGGGATCAGCCCGTTCACCTGCCAAAAACAGGCTCTCAAGGCTCGAGATGTCATAATTGCCCATCAATTCACCCTGCGAGTCCTCGCGCTTGATCGCGCGGAACGCCGTGGGGGCGGTGAAGAGGCATTTGACCTTGTGATCTTGGATCACGCGCCAGAAAGTGCCCGCATCTGGCGTGCCAACTGGTTTGCCCTCAAAGACAATCGTAGTGCAGCCAAAGGTCAGCGGCGCGTAGCAGATATAGGAATGCCCCACGACCCAACCCACATCCGAGGCCGCCCAATAGACCTCGCCCGGGTTCATGTCATAGAGGTTGCGCATCGACCAATTCAGCGCAACCAGATGGCCCGCGGTATGGCGCACAACGCCTTTGGGCTGCCCCGTCGTGCCCGACGTATAAAGAATATAGGCAGGGTGATTGCCTTCAACAGGGACGCATTCAGCAGGCTCGGCCCCGAATTGGAACCCGTGCCAATCCAGATCGCGCTCTGGCACCATCTCGGCCACTTGCTGGTCACGTTGGAAGATCACACAGAAATCAGGCTTATGGGTAGCCCCTTCAATCGCGCCATCCAGCAGTGGTTTATAGGCCACGACGCGCCCGGGCTCGATCCCGCAGGAGGCCGCAATGATGCATTTGGGCTTGGCGTCATCAATCCGCACCGCCAATTCATGCGCTGCAAAGCCCCCGAACACGACCGAATGGATCGCGCCAAGCCGCGCGCAGGCCAGCATCGCCTCAAGCGCTTCGGGCACCATCGGCATATAGATGATAACGCGGTCGCCTTTGCCGATCCCCTGGGCACGCAACGCCCCCGCCAGGGACGCCACGCGATCGCGCAGCTCGGAATAGGTGATTTTATGAACCGACCCCGTTACGGGGCTGTCATGGATAATGGCCAAACGCTCGCCATGGCCCGCCTCGACATGACGGTCGACCGCATTCCAGCAGCCATTCAATTTACCATCTGCAAACCATTCATAGATCGGCGCATTCTCGGCAAAGAGCGCTTTCGAGGGGTGTTCATCCCAATCGATGCCAGAGGCGGCCTCCATCCAGAAACGCTCGGGGTCGGATGTCGCTTGGGCGTATATCTGTTGGTAATCCATGAAGGCTCCTCCTCAAAAGCCATCAATTGATACGAGACCAAAGATGCAAACGGCAAGCCTCTTGGCGCAAATCATGGGGCGAAGGGTTCAAAAATTTGCATATTTATGGATAAGCCCACAGCCAAATTTGCAAAGCCCGTAAACCAGCATAACGAGGATGCAAAACGGGGCAGAGTTTGCAAACCCTGCCCCGTTTGATCCTCTAAAATCGTGCCTGAGACCTAGCCGTAAAACGACACAGGCGTCCCTGCGAGGGCCGAGATATTCAAAAGCCCGCGCGCCGTGATCGACGGGGTCACGATATGCGCCTTATTGCCCATCCCCATCAGGATCGGGCCAACTTCCAGCCCGCCTGCTTTCATCTTGAGCACATTGCGCGCCGCGCCTGCCGCATCGGTATTAGCGAATACCATCGCATTGGCCGCCCCCTCCAGCCGCGATTGCGGGAAGATGCGCGCGCGCAGATCGGCATCCAGCGCGGAATCGATATGCATTTCGCCCTCATAAGCAAAATCAAGCTCCATTGCGTCGAGGATTTCCAAAGCCGCCCGCATACGCCTGCCACTATCGCTNTCGAGATTGCCAAACTGGCTGCCCGAACAAAGCGCAATTTTGGGCGCGATCCCGAAGCGTCTGACATGGCGCGCCGCACCCAGCACTGTTTCGGCAATCTGCTGCGGGGTTGGCGATTGGTGAATATGGGTATCGGCGATGAATAATGGGCCGTCTTCCAGCACCATCAAGCTCAACGCCCCCACGGGGTGGCGCCCTTCCCCACCCAAAAGCTGGGTGATGTAATTCAGATGCCATAGATACTGACCAAAGGCCCCACAAATCAGGCTGTCGGCCTCATCACGGTGGACCATCACAGCCCCGATCGCGGTCGAATTGGTCCGCATGATGGCCCGTGCCAGATCGGGCGTAACGCCTTTGCGCGCCATCACCGAATGATAGGTCTGCCAATAGTCACGGTATCGCGGGTCATTTTCGGGGTTCACCAATTCGAAATCAACGGAAGGCCTGATTGTCAGACCTGCCCGCTCGGCGCGCGCCTCGATCACATCGGGGCGGCCGATCAGGATCGGTTTATCTGTGGTTTCCTCCAGCATGGCTTGCGCGGCGCGCAGCACCCTCTCGTCTTCGCCCTCGGCAAAAACAATGCGGCGTGTGGTGGTGGCCGCTGCTTGGAAGACGGGGCGCATAATCAATGCCGAGCGGAACACCGCTTGGTTCAACTTGGCCTTATAGGCCTCCACATCCTCCAAAGGCCGCGTGGCCACGCCCGACTCCATCGCCGCCTTGGCAACGGCACTTGCAACAACCCCCATCAGGCGCGGATCGAAAGGTTTCGGGATCAGGTATTCAGGCCCGAATGTCAGCTGTTCACCCTTATAGGCGGCGGCGGCTTCGGCACTTGTGGTGGCGCGCGCCATTTGGGCGATGCCTTCAATACAGGCGATTTTCATTGCGTCATTGATCTCGGTCGCACCGACATCCAAAGCCCCTCGGAAGATGAAGGGGAAGCACAACACATTGTTCACCTGATTTGGGAAATCCGAACGGCCCGTAGCAATCAGCGCATCCGGGGCAACCGCGCGCACTTCATCCGGCTGGATTTCGGGCGATGGATTGGCCAAGGCGAAGATGATCGGTTTTGGGGCCATTTTGGCGACCATTTCTTGGGTCAACACACCTGGACCAGACAGACCGAGGAAGAGATCGGCCCCTTCAATCACATCCGTAAGCGTCGCGGCGCTGTCACCTTGCGCATAATCCGCTTTCTGCGGAGTCATGCCCGCCTCGCGGCTTTATAAACCAGCCCATCTAGATCACAGAGAAAGACATTCTCGCGCTTCACACCTAGTTTCAGCAGCATATTCAGACAAGCAATGCCCGCAGCCCCTCCACCCGTGGAGACAACTTTGATATCTTCAAACGCCTTGCCTGCCAGATGCAGCGCGTTTGTTGCAGCAGCCCCCACCACGATGGCGGTGCCATGCTGGTCATCATGGAAAACGGGGATATTCATCCGCTCACGGCAGATTTTCTCGACGATGAAACAATCGGGCGCTTTGATATCCTCAAGATTGATCGCCCCGAAGGTCGGCTCGAGCGCGCAGACGATATCGGCCAGTTTCTCGGGGTCGGGTTCGTTCAATTCGATATCGAAGCAATCAATGCCTGCGAATTTCTTGAACAGAACCGCCTTGCCTTCCATCACAGGCTTAGACGCGAGAGCCCCGATATTACCCAAGCCCAGAACCGCCGTACCATTGGTGACAACGGCCACCAGATTGCCGCGGCCTGTGTAGCGGGCCGCGTTCGCAGCATCGGTTTTGATCTCGAGGCAGGCCTCGGCCACCCCAGGACTATAGGCCAGAGCAAGATCGCGCCCGTTTGCCAAAGGCTTGGTCGCCCTGATCTCCAGCTTACCTGGCTTTGGATTCTCGTGATAAAACAGGGCAGCGGCGCGCAGTCCGTCTTTGTGATCTTCGGTCATTTGGCCTCTCGAAACGTCACGGTCTGAAATTTGGTTTAGCCTTAAACTACTTCCTGACGCCGCACCAGCAGGCAGCGGTTTGCTCAGTCAATTTAATCGCGATCACGGCTTTCAAGCCTATCGAAATTAAACAAATTGCTCCCGCAACAGGCGCTCTTCCAACCCATGACCCGGATCAAAGAGGATACGATGCTCCACATCCGTTTCCGAGCGGATTTCCACCTCATGCACATCCAGCACCGAATGGCTGTCAGCATCAGCCATCACAGGGCGGCGTTCCGGATCAAGCACCTTGAATTTCACGACCGCCTTTTTCGGCAGCAAGGCCCCGCGCCAGCGACGAGGGCGGAAGGCGGCAACGGCCGTCAAAGCCAGCACATCCGAGCCGATTGGCAGGATCGGCCCATGCGCCGAGTAGTTATAGGCCGTGGACCCCGCAGGCGTGGACAAAAGCGCGCCATCGCAAACCAGCTCAGACATCCGTTCCTTGCCATCAACATAAATGCGCAGCTTGGCGGCTTGCGGACCTGCACGAAGCAAACTGACTTCGTTGATCGCAAGCGCTTCGGTTACGCGACCATTGCCTGACACGGCCCGCATATGAAGCGGGTTCAGCACAGCCTCCTCGGCCGCCTCCAACCGCTCGATCAGGCCGTCTTCGGTATATTCATTCATCAAGAAGCCGACCGTTCCGCGATTCATGCCATAGACGGGCGCTTCAATCGCTTGCGTCGCGTGCAAGGTCGCAAGCATAAAGCCATCCCCGCCCAGCGCGACAATAACATCGGCATCTTGCGGGCGATGCTGACCATAGCGCTCGGACAATCGCGCCTGCGCCTCTTGGGCAAGCGGGGCGTCCGAGGCCAAAAAGGCTATGTTGCGCGCTGCGGGCATGATCTCTCTCGGGCTATGGCTTAATTGCTGTGACCATCCCCCGCGCCGATTGGAAACTCAATCCCCGATCCGCTCCCAAATCGACTGGAAAGCGCATGTGATGCCTCTATATGACGCTGATGCGACGGATTCCGCACTTTTCGACAGGCGGGTTCTGCCTTAAAGGATGCAGAACGACGTTTCCCGTCGACCCCATACAAGCTGCCCCGAGGAGATAGCTCATGAACGCGCCCCACCGTGACGCAGGATTCTTTACCGAAACGCTAGAAACGCGCGATGCCGAGATTTTCGGCGCGATCCGCAAGGAACTCGGTCGCCAGCGCGACGAGATTGAATTGATCGCCTCCGAGAACATCGTCTCTGCCGCCGTCATGGAAGCGCAGGGTTCGGTGATGACCAATAAATACGCCGAAGGCTATCCGGGCCGTCGCTATTATGGTGGTTGCGAATTCGTCGATATCGCTGAGAACCTCGCGATTGAGCGCGCCTGCGCGCTGTTCGGCTGCGACTTTGCCAATGTGCAGCCCAACTCGGGCAGCCAAGCAAACCAAGGTGTGTTCACAGCGCTGCTCCAGCCAGGTGATACGATCCTCGGCATGAGCCTTGATGCAGGCGGACACCTGACGCATGGCGCCAAGCCGAACCAATCGGGCAAATGGTTCAACGCCATCCAATACGGCGTGCGCAAGCAAGACCTCGAAGTTGACTATGACGCGATCGCCGAATTGGCGCTTGAGCATAAGCCGAAAATGCTGATTGCAGGTGGCTCGGCCATCCCGCGCATCATCGATTTCGCAAAAATGCGCGAAATCGCGGATAGCGTTGGCGCATATCTGCTGGTCGATATGGCGCATTTCGCGGGTCTGGTGGCTGCTGGCCATTACCCATCGCCCTTCCCGCACGCGCATGTGGCTACAACCACCACGCATAAAACCCTGCGTGGTCCCCGTGGCGGCATGATCCTGACCAATGACGAGGCGATTGCAAAGAAATGCAACTCGGCCATCTTCCCTGGCATTCAGGGCGGCCCCTTGATGCATGTTATCGCGGGCAAGGCGGTTGCTTTTGGCGAAGCGCTGCGCCCCGAGTTCAAGGATTATCAGGCCCAAGTCATCCTGAACGCCCAAGCCTTGGCTGATCAGTTGATGAAAGGTGGCCTTGATATCGTGACAGGCGGTACCGATACGCATTTGATGCTGGTTGACCTGCGCCCCAAAGGCGTGAAGGGCAATGCCACCGAGAAGGCGCTGGAACGCGCCCATATCACATGCAACAAAAACGGCATCCCCTTCGATGACGAAAAGCCGATGATCACCAGCGGTGTGCGCCTTGGCACCCCAGCAGGTACAACCCGCGGTTTCGGCGAGCCTGAATTCCGCCAGATCGCGGATTGGATCGTCGAAGTGGTGGATGGACTTGCCGCAAACGGCCCCGAGGGCAATGCCGAGGTCGAGGCGAAGGTTGCCGCTGAAGTCAAAGAACTGTGCGCGCGCTTCCCGATCTATCCATCCCAGTGATGCCCAATACCTACGCAGGGCGGCTTATCTTTAGCCGCCCTGCGTTAACTAATTTCACAAAAACAGCCCCTTGATCCGCGCAGGATTGAGGCCAAATTAAAAGCAGGGCACACTGCGTGGGAAGCAGGGGTTTGCTGCCCGACGCGCGGTATATTTCGCCGCATGTGTTGTTTTTAATTTCGGTGGGGGCTTTGTGATGTCTTCCAAGCTGGCGTTTGAACAGGTTTTTCGTAAAGAAGCGGAACGCGAAATTCGCGGGTTCACGCGCGAATGGGCCAAGCGCGATGACAGGATCGCAGCGGTCTCTTATTCAGCGACTTTCCTTGTTTATTTCACCGCGCTCTTTGCCGCGCTGGCCTCATGGCCGAACCTCTGGCTCAGCCTGCCTGCGATCTTGCTTACAGGTTTGGCCAGCGTCAGGCTTTATGTGCTGCAACATGATTGCGGCCATGCCTCGCTGTTTTCCACCACAAGGCGCAATACTTGGGCAGGCTATGGCTTGTCGGTCTTCACGCTAACCCCCTTTAGCGTGATGCGCTTCAACCATAATGAGCATCACACCCATATCGGCAATCTTGATGAGCGTCATACGACCGAAATCAAGACAATGACTTTGCGCGAATGGGAGGAAGCTCCTTTCGTGCAAAGGCTGTTTTACCGCCTCTATCGCAACCCATTCCTGATGATCCCGATTGGCGGGTTATACACCTATGTGCTGGCCTATCGCTGGCCACGCAATGTCGCCAAAATCGGCATACGCGAGGTGGTTCTCCACAATCTCGGCATCGCGCTTTGGGTCGGCCTGATCTGGAGCGGCTTCGGTCTGACAGGCGTCGCGGTCTATCTCTCAACGGTGTTTGTTGCAGGCTCGGTAGGGGTCTTCCTTGTCTATCTGCAACATAATTTCGAAGACACCTATTGGGATCGAAAGCCTGATCTGAATTATGCGCAAGCCGCCCTTCAAGGGGCCTCAGCGCTTGATCTTGGCTGGTGGTTTGACTTGGCGGTAGCCAATATCACCTATCACGACATCCACCATTTCAACGCCAATATTCCGTCATACAGGCTGCGCAATTGTCACCGCGCCCTGCGTGAGCATTATGATATTCCAACACTTCGTTGGCGCGAAGCCTTTCGCAGTTTCACTTTGAAGCTCTGGGATGAAGACGCAGGACGGCTGGTGCCCTTCCCCAAGGAAAAGGCCCCTCAGGCCGCGACGGCCTTGCGCACCATATCCCAATAGATCGCTTCAACCTCCAAACGGTCCAAACGCCCGCCCTCGCGGAACCATGTGGTCACGCCCGTCAGCATGGCGATGATGGCCATGGTCGCCAATTTGGTATCGGGCACCGCAAAATCGCCCGCCGCCTGCCCTGCCCGCAACACCGCTTCAAGCCGTTCTTCATAATCGCGGCGCAGGCCTTCGATGATTGCGAAATTCTCCGCCTCCAGATTTCGAAGCTCCATATAGGCGATGAAGACCAATTCGGGCCGCTCAAGGTGAAACCCGATATGATGGCGGGTGAAATCCTCAAGCTGCTGCAAGGGCGGCGCCTCAGGTGGCGCCCAATCGGCCAAAAGCTCTTCCATATGGCCGCGCATCAACTCGAATAGAAGGCCCTGCTTGTCGGGCGTATATAGGTAGAGCGCACCTGCCTGCACCCCGACCTCCGCCGCGATCTGACGCATGGAAACGGCCGCAAACCCATGCCGCGCAAAGAGTTTCAGCGCAGCGGCGCGCACTTTCGGACCCGTGATATCAGCGTGACTGCCTTGTTTTCTTGCCATGCGCGCATTCTATATGAACAGATGTTCAATTCAAGCGTGCTGGACCTGCGCGCAAAGGCGCTGTATCGAGACGGCATGCGCATTCTAGGCCTCATATTTCTGGGCATCGCTATGACCCTCTCCGCCTGCGGAGACCCGCTTCCTGGATTGGACGCGCGTTTGAGCGAAACCTCCCAGAATGCTGATTTCCCCGAATTGGTGCCGCTCGGGCCCCTTTTGAGCCAGCGCGACGCCCTTGAGCCGCTGGATACCGCTGCGGAAGGCGAAACTCTGGAAGCCCGCGCCGCCGCTCTGCGAGGGCGCGCTGCCATCTTGCGAAATATGGCTCTGTAAAACTCTACACGCCTGCGTTGCACCTCCGATCCGAGTTGGGTAACAGGAACGGGTCATTGAACTTGCCTTTGCCTGATTGGAGATCTCCCATGTCTGACCCCTTGCGCCTTGGAATTGCAGGCCTTGGAACCGTCGGTGTGGGGGTTGTGAAAATCATCCAGCGCGAAGCCGATCTATTGGCCAAGCGCTGTGGCCGTCCGATCGAGATCGTTGCCGTCTCAGCCCGCTCCAAAGACAAGGATCGCGGCGTGAACCTAAGCCGCTTTGCGTGGGAAGATGACCCTGTCGCCTTGGCCAAACGCGATGATATCGACGTCTTTGTCGAATTGATGGGTGGCTCGGAAGGCCCTGCCAAAGACGCAACCGAGGCCGCGATCGCCTCGGGCAAAGATGTGGTCACCGCCAATAAGGCCCTTTTGGCTCTGCATGGGCAGGCTTTGGCGGAAGCGGCCGAAGACACCTCCCTTGCCTTGCGGTTCGAGGCCGCCGTTGCAGGTGGCATTCCCGTCATCAAGGCCCTGACCGAAGGCTTGGCAGGCAACCAGATCACCCGCGTGATGGGTGTGATGAATGGCACATGTAATTACATCCTGACCCGCATGGAAAATGCAGGCCTCAGCTATCAAGAAGCCTTTGATGAAGCAGACGGGCTTGGCTATCTGGAGNCAGACCCGAATTTGGATGTTGGCGGCATTGATGCGGCCCATAAGCTGACCCTGCTCAGCTCCATCGCCTATGGCACCAAGGTTGATTTCGCCTCGGTCGCTTTGGAAGGCATTGGTGCGATTACAATCGAAGATATCCGGCGNGCGTCCGATATGGGGTATAAGATCAAACTGCTTGGCGTGGCCCAGATGACGGGCCGTGGCCTAGAGCAACGCATGTCCCCCTGCCTTGTTCCCGCGACATCGCCGCTTGGCCAGTTGGAAGGCGGCACCAATATGGTAGTGCTTGAAGGCGATAGCGTTGGCCAGATCGTGCTGCGCGGTGCGGGCGCGGGCGAAGGCCCTACCGCCAGCGCTGTGCTGTCAGATATTTGCGATCTGGCGCGCGGCATTCGTGTGCCAACCTTCGGCCAGCCCGCTCGCGGCCTGATGGACGCACCCGCCGCAAGCGCATCGGGGCCTTGCCGCTATTACATCCGTATGGACCTAAAGGACAAACCCGGCGCTCTGGCTAAGGTCGCGACCGTTCTGGGCGATAATGGCATCTCGATCGACCGGATGCGCCAATATGATCACCCCGAAGATCACGCGCCCGTTTTGATCGTCACGCATAAAACCGCACGCCCGTCACTGGATGCAGCCCTGAAGGATTTGCCTGAAACAGGCGTCTTGGAAAGCACCCCCGTTGCGCTCCGCATCGAAGAGGTCTGACCCCAGCCGTCCTTTTTTGGTTTTTTCTTGATGTTAGCGCAGACAGTCGCCTGTCGGTGACTTGCCGCCAAGACAAGGGACGGGTAACCCGAAGACAACGCTCTTTAAGGTAAGGAAAGCCGATGTCTGCCAATCCCACGACCGATTTCAATGACCGTATGCTCTCGCTCGGCCTCGCGCGTGTTTCAGAAGCGGCGGCCCTTGCTTCGGCAGACCTGATCGGACGCGGCGATGAAAAGGCAGCGGACCAAGCCGCCGTGAACGCGATGCGCGAGCAGCTCAACAAGCTCGATATTCGCGGCACCGTGGTGATTGGTGAGGGCGAGCGTGACGAAGCCCCGATGCTCTATATCGGTGAGGAAGTGGGCACAGGCTCAGGCCCTGAGGTCGATATCGCACTCGACCCGTTGGAAGGCACCACCCTGACCGCCAAGGATATGCCAAACGCCTTGACCGTCATCGCGATGGGGCCGCGCGGCTCGATGCTGCATGCGCCAGACACCTATATGGACAAACTGGCCATCGGTCCGGGATTTGCCAAGGATGTTGTAAGCCTTGATATGTCCCCCACCGAGCGCGTTTCAGCCCTCGCCGAGGCGCGTGGCTGTGCGGCCTCCAATATTACCGTTTGCGTGCTAGAGCGCCCGAGACACGAAGCCATGATCGCCGAGATCCGCAGCACCGGCGCCGCGATCCGCCTGATCACCGATGGGGATGTTGCGGGCGTGATCCACACCGCCGAGGCCGAGCTGACGGGCATTGATATGTATATGGGCCAAGGTGGCGCGCCCGAGGGCGTTTTGGCCGCCGCCGCGCTGAAATGCATGGGCGGGCAGATGTGGGGCCGCCTTTTGTTCCGCAACGAGGATGAAAAAGCCCGCGCCGCCAAAGCAGGCATCACCGATCTGGACCGTATCTATAACCGCGATGAGATGGTCACACAGGATGTGATCTTCGCGGCGACAGGCGTGACATCAGGCTCCATCCTTGCGGGTATCAAGCGCGAGCCCGGATATATGACGACCGAGACGATCCTGATGCGCTCGAAAACGGGCTCGATCCGCCGGATGACCTATCGCAACCCAACAACGTGACCCCAGATGCAAGCGGCGTTAATCCTGATTGATTTCCAGACAGGCTTTGACGCCCCCCTATGGGGCGCGCGCAACAACCCTGATGCCGAAGCAAAAGCGGGCGCGCTGCTGGTCCATTGGCGCAAACACGGCGCGCCCGTTCTCCATGTGCGCCATCTCAGCACTGAGGCTGGCAGCCCCTTAGGCGCGGCCACGGGCGGTATTGATTTCAAGCCCGAGGTCACACCAATTGGCGGCGAACCCGTTTTCGAGAAATCGGTCAATTCCGCCTTCATCGGCACAAACCTCGAGGCCCATCTGCGCGGCAGCGCCATATCTGATCTGGTGATCTGCGGCCTAACCACGCCGCATTGCGTCTCGACCACCACTCGAATGGCGGCCAATCTGGGCTTTGGCGTCCGCCTTGCCCATGACGCCTGCGCAAGTTTCGCTGTTAATGCCGATACCAGCTGGCAGGCTGGCCTTGCGCCATTGGAGCCCGAGGCGATCCATCAAACCGCGATCTCACATTTGCACGGTGAATTTGCACAAGCGGTCTCGGTGGCNGAGCTGCTGGATGGCAAGCCATGACAGCTTTTCTGGGCGTTGATCACTCACTGACGGGGCGGCGTTGGGTCGGGCCTGATAGTGCAGAAGAACGCCTTTCCGATGCCATCGCCCGCGAAGCTGCCTTGCCCCCTGCCGTAGCACAGGTTCTGGCCAAACGCGGCGTGGCCCCTGAAGCGGCGCAAAGCTTTCTCAAACCTGCTTTGCGCGACCTGCTACCCGACCCGATGACCATGAAAGATATGGAGCCTGCCGCTTTGCGGGTACTGGCCGCGGTCAAGGCCAAGCAACGCGTGGCGATCTTTGCCGATTATGACGTGGATGGCGGCAGCTCGGCCGCCCTGCTGATAGATTGGTTCCGCCAGATGGGGCTGAACACCACCCTTTATATTCCCGACCGCATTGATGAAGGCTATGGCCCGAATGAAGCCGCCATGGCCGATCTGGCCCGCGCGCATGATCTGATCATCTGCGTGGATTGCGGAACTCTGTCGCATGGCCCGATTGCCGCCGCGAAAGAGGCGGATGTGATTGTGCTGGATCACCATTTGGCAGGCGTAGAGCTTCCTGATTGCGTGGCTGTCGTGAACCCNAACAGACAGGATGAAGATGGCACGCTCGGCCATCTCTGCGCGGCTGCCGTGGTGTTTATGCTGCTGGTTGATGTCAACCGCAGGCTGAGGGCGGAGGGCGTTGCAGGCCCAGATCTGATGGCGATGCTTGATCTGGTGGCTTTGGCCACCGTGGCGGATGTGGCGCAGCTTACAGGGGTCAACCGTGCCTTTGTTCGGCAGGGGCTGACCGTGATGGGGCGGCGCGACCGTGTGGGGCTTGTGGCGCTTGCCGATATTGCGCGGCTCGACCGTGCGCCGTCCTCTTATCATCTGGGGTTTGTTCTGGGGCCGCGCATCAATGCAGGCGGACGCATCGGTGAGGCTGATCTGGGCGCACGCCTTCTGGCCAGCACCGACCCGCATCAGGCCGCCACGATGGCCAAACGGCTTGATGATCTCAATACAGATCGCCGCGAGATCGAGGCGCGGGTGCGCGACGAAGCCATGGAGCAGGCCAAAACCCGCGGCGCGGAGGCTCCTCTGGTCTGGGCTGCCGCCGATGGCTGGCATCCAGGCGTTGTGGGGATTGTGGCCAGCCGCCTGAAAGAAGCCACCAACCGCCCCGCCATTGTGATCGGCTTTGACGGCGATGACGGAAAAGGCTCGGGGCGGTCTATCTCGGGCGTTGATCTGGGGGCAGCAATTCAGAAGCTCGCGGCTGAGGGCTTGTTGCTCAAAGGCGGCGGGCACCGCATGGCCGCAGGCCTCAGCCTGACCCGCGCACAGCTTGAACCTGCAATGGCGCGCCTGACGGAGTTGATGGCCAAACAAGGCGCGGGCGAAGCGGGTCCCGCCGATCTGCGCCTTGACGGTGTGATGATGACCGAGGCTGCAACACCCGAATTGATCGACCAGATCGAGGCCGCTGGCCCCTTTGGCGCAGGCGCCCCCGCCCCGCGCTTTGTCTTTCCCGATATGCGCATCAAATTCTGCAAACCTGTCGGCGAGGGGCATCTGAAACTGACCCTTGGCGATGGTGGCCCTGTGACGCTGGATGCGATCTGCTTCAATGCGGTGCAATCGGGCCTGTTTGATGCGCTTTCAAACCATCAGGGCCGCAAACTCCATGCCGCTGGCCGGATCGAGGTCAATCACTGGCAAGGACGCCAGCGCACCCAACTGCGTTTGGATGACGCAGCATGGAGCAGCTAGAGCCGCGTTTTCCTTGGTGTTTCGCGGGACCCTCAAAAAAGATTTGAGCCAAGCGAGAATCCTCTTGCGCCCCCCCTCGGGTTTTCCTAATAACCGCCCACCACGAGTGGCCCGTTCGTCTATCGGTTAGGACGCCAGGTTTTCAACCTGGAAAGAGGGGTTCGATTCCCCTACGGGCTGCCACTTCCCC
>JGI26083J51738_10000947_pt1 | contig 15608 bp, 17 predicted proteins | sample SaaInl85LU_5_DNA_FD_51738 | JGI IMG/M metagenome (IMG submission 51738)
TGGTGGAGGTACAGATTTTAACAGAGCAGGAGTTGCGTTTCCTATGATAGGAACAGGAACAACCTGGTACATGTAATTTGGGTATGCATTTCCAAAAGATAAGATTTTAGGGCATTCTGTAGTTGTACAACCTAATATTGCTATCCAATCGTCTAATTGGGATGCATTAAATGATCCAATGACAGTATATGATTTTACGGTAAATTTTTTAATGAATGGTAAACATGACAATAAAATAAGTTTGGGATATCAACATCGACCAATATTTGATGCTATTACCATTCAACAAAAAGGCTATAAAGGTATGGCAGTTTTACAATATCAGGTTTCTTTGAAGTAACATCAATCAAAAGTGCTAAAAACTTTAGATTTTGAAGAACTAATAAATAATTATTCTTTAAATTATTAAATTCATAAATAAGTTTAGATATCTTAAAAAATAGTGCGTAGTCTATTTATTCTCTCTATATTTGGTGCAAAATTATAATAAATGACAAGTAATAATAACAATCGTAATTTCAATAATCCTAATTTTTAGGATAGGAAGGTTGTTGTTTATAAATAGATAAAGCCTTCCAATTTTGGAAGGCTTTTTTTCATGTCTTGAATTGATTTCGAGATTTAAAAAAAAATAAGAAATGAGTAAAATAATGACAGTAGACATTTTGTCTAGTATAAAAGGTGCAAAACCTTCGGAATCTGTAAATAAGCTTTTTGACGTTATTAAAAATGCCAATCAGCAAAATAATTCGAATACAACTGTACATAATAAGGTAGTTTCTTTAAACGATTTAAGAGAAGATGTAGTTGTAGAAAGCTCAGCTATAGAAAAGGAAATTATCAAAGAAAACTTTCCAAAAGAGAAAAACGGGTTTTTATTAGTAGCTAAAGTGATAGAAGATTAGAAAATAGGTTTAGTCGTTGGTTTTTGGTTGTTAGTTAATAGCAGCAAAGCTAAAAAATAAAATATATGAGTCAGATTAGAAAAATACATACTCAATTGATAAACAAAGAAATTTCTTGTACAGCTTTGGTACAAGAAAAATTAGATTTGTTACAACAAAATACATTCAATACGGTCAATTCACTTTTAGAGGAAACAGCTATTGAATTGGCAAAAAAAGTAGATGCAAAAATTGCAAACGGGCAAGAAATTGGTTTGTTAGAAGGGATACCATTCGGAATTAAAGATGTGTACATGGTACAAGGAACCTATACAACTGCCAGTTCAGATTTGCTAAAAAACTACAAATCTGCCTATACAGCAACCGCTATTCAGAAGTTGCTAGACGCTGGTGCAATACCGTTAGTTAAAGAAAATTGCGATTCTTTTGGACATGGTTCATCCTCTGAAAACACCATTTTTGGAGCAGTAAAAAATGCTGTAAATCCAGCTTTAGTTGGTGGAGGTTCTTCTGGAGGTTCTGCTGTAAATGTAGCCAAAGATTATACCATATTTTCAATTGGTGGAGATACAGGTGGTTCTATTAGACAGCCTGCTGGTTATAATAAAGTGTATGGGTTAAAACCCACTTACGGGCGTATTTCTAGGTATGGCTTAATGTCATATGCATCTTCTACAGATTGTGTAGGGCCAATTGCAAAATCTATAGAAGATATTAGAATTGTATTAAATATAATGAGTGGTAAAGATGTAAAAGATCAAACTACTTATAAGTCAGATAAAATTAAAAAAGATCTAAACACATCAAACATTAAAACGGTTGGTTATTTTAAAAATTTTATTGAAAGTAAAGCAATTTCAAAAGAAATAAAAGCAGACTTTTTAGCAACAATTGATAAGATAAAAGCCAAAGGAATTGCAGTAAAAGAATTAGAATTTTTCGATTCTGATATTTTAGTGTCTACTTATTACACATTAGCAATGGCAGAAACTGCTTCTAATTTATCGCGTTTAGATGGTACCAATTACGGAGCAAGAATTGAAGGTGATACTTTAAAAGATACTTATTCAATAACCCGTTCAGAAAAATTTTCTGAAGAAACAAAACGAAGAATTGTAGGTGGTAATCAAGTATTATCTCAAGGTTTTTCTGATGAAATTTACTTGAAAGCACAAGATGTTAGAAATCAAATTTCAGCAAGATTTACAAATGATTTTAAAGAAGTAGATATTATTTTGTCTCCAGTAACCCCTCAAAATCCACCTAAAATTGGCGACAGCTTAAAAGATCCTTTAGCCATGTATTTATCTGACGCATATACCGTTGGTTTTAGTTTGGCAGAATTACCAACCTTAACCTTACCAAAAGGAACAAATACAGGATTACAACTTACAGCAGATAAAAAAAATGATGCACATGTATTACAATTCGCTAACCTTTTAAACGATATTTTATAATGGAATTAGCGCAATTAAATGAGGCTTTAAAAGCACACGAATTAGAGTTAATCATAGGTTTAGAAACGCATGTTCGTTTAAATACCAAGAGTAAATTATTTTGCACTTGCCCAAATGAAGAAACCGAAATACCGAATACAAATATTTGTGCTGTTTGTACAGGACAAATGGGGGTTTTGCCAGCTATAAATAAAGAAGCAATTAACAAAGCTATTTATTTTGGAAAAGCAGTAAAATCAACTTTTTCAAACGAAGTTATTTCTTGGGATAGAAAACATTACGAATATCCAGATAATCCTAAAAACATACAAATTACACAGTTTCATAACCCTGTAATTCCAGACGGACAAGTGTCTTGTTTTAGAAATGATGGAAGCCAGTTTACTGTAAATTTAACCCAAGTTCATATCGAAGAAGATGCAGCTAAATTAATGCACGAAAAGAAAATTTCGTTGGTAGATTTTAATAAAGCAGGAGTTCCATTAATAGAAATTGTAACAGATCCTTGTATTAGAAATATAGAAGATGCATCTACCTATGCACAATACATTCAGCGAATTGTACAAAACTTAGGCATTTCTGAAGCTAATTTAGAAAAAGGAGAATTTAAAAGTGATGTGTCTGTTTCTCTTAGAAAAAAGCACACCTATAATTTAAATCCAAGAACTGAAATTAAAAACTTAAATTCTTTTAAGTTTATGATGGAAGCTTTAAAAGAAGAGGTAGAAAAACAATTAAATTATTACACAGAACACAAAGAATTTAGACCAGAACAAACTACGGTTTTATGGGATGCAGATTTAAAGCAAACCAAAACCATGCGTAAAAAAGAATTTGAGGCAGACTATAGATTTATCTCTGAACCAGATATTCCTTTCGTTTCCATTAAAGAGGTGGTAAATTCTATAAAAATAGATGCAAGTGCATTGCCACATGCAGTAGAATCTGTTTTAATTAAAGGTGATGTATTACCACAAGACGCAAAGTTTTTTACGGCTGATGCCACTCGTTCTAAAACTTTTATGACCATAAATAATGTGCTACAAGATCCTTCTTTTGTTGCAAAAACATTGGTTAATAATATTAGCGCAGATGAGTATGAAAACATTCACGATATCAATCATTTAATTGAAATTTTTCAATTATTTAAAGAAGATAAAATTACGGTTGTTTTAGTTCAAAACGGAATTACAAGGTATTTAAAAGACAGAACTTTTGATTATAAAAAGTATTTTGATGAAAATACCATTTCAGAAGCGCAAATTGTAGCTGCGATTACAAAAGTAATTTCAGAAAATGAAGCCATTGCAAATGATATTAAAGCTGGAAACCAAGGTAAAGCAGGTATTCTTGTAGGAAAAGTAATTGGTATAATTGGTAAAGGTGCCTCAGGAAAAGTAATTCGTGAAGGAATTTTAGAGCAACTTGCTAAAAATACAGGAAGTGAGAAGTTGGAAAATGGAGGCAATAAAAGTAAAGATGAAAGTGGGAAGTTAGAAGTTGGATCTAATCCAAAATCCGAAAAACAAGAAGATGAATTAACAGAAGTTCCAATCATTATAAAAGAAGAATATAGAACACATACAATTTCTCAATTATCAGAAAATTCAATTTCAGAAAAAGTAACATTGTCAGGTTGGATTTCTAGTGTAAGAGATCATGGTGAATTAATGTTTATCGATTTAAGAGATGCAAGTGGGCAAGTTTTTCAAGTACGTTTAAGTAGAGAATCTTTTCCTAATTTAGATGAATTGGTAAAACTAAAACCAGAGTCTGTAATTTCCGTTACAGGTGTGGTTGTTGAACGAAATGAAGATGATTATAATGCAGGTTTAAGAACAGGTAAAATTGAGTTAGAAACTTCTGAATTAGAAATTTTAAACCTTTCTAAAACCTTGCCTTTCGAAATAAAAAGAGCTACAAAAACAAATGAAACAGTTCGTTTTCAGTACAAATTTCTAGATCATAGAAATGACGATGTTAAAAGAGCCATCGTTAATCGTCATAAAGTCATAAAATTATTGCGTGATATTTTAGATGAAGAAGAATTCTTAGAAATTGAAACACCAATTTTAACAGCGGGCACAGACGAAGGCGCAAGAGAATTTATTGTGCCAACAAGAAAGCAATCTGGTTCTTTTTATACCTTACCACAAGCACCACAACAATTCAAACAAATGTTAATGGTTGGTGGTTTTGAGAAATATTTCCAAATCGCACGTTGTTTTAGAGATGAAGACTCTAGAGGAGATCGTCAACCAGAATTTACGCAGTTAGATATAGAAATGGCCTATGCAAGTATGCAGCAAATTATCGATTTAAACACCAAAATGTTTAATGAAGTCGTTAAAAAAATATATGGTAAAAAATGGATTTTACATCCTTTTGAAGTAATTACCTATAAAGATGCCATGGATAAATATGGTTGCGATAGACCAGATTTACGCTATGGTTTGCAAATGCAAGACATTACAAACATTGTAAAAAACACTACTTTCCAAGTTTTTAGTAAACCTATAGAAGAAGGGGGTATTGTAAAATGTATCAAGGTTTCTTCAGCAGAACAAGGAAACAAACGTATGTCTAAAGGTCAAATAGAAAACTTAACAGCCATTGCACAGCAACATGGTTTAGGTGGTTTGGCTTATATTATTGTAAATGAAAACGATTTGCAATCGCCAATAATTAAGTTTTTAGGCGAAGAAATTGCGGCAAATATNATAAAAACNACGAATGCTAAAGTAGGAGATATCGTGTTTTTCTCAGCAGCAGANTATGCAACAGCAAACAAAGCATTAGANGCTGTTCGCCAAGAAATGGGACGTATTTTAAAACTAATAAATCCAAAAGAATTAAGACCAGCTTGGGTAGTAGATTTTCCAATGTTCGAGAAAAATGATGACGGTAGATGGACGTTTACACACAATCCTTTTTCTATGCCAGCAGTGTACGATTTAGAAAAACACATGACAGGAAAGGATGAAGAAATTGGAACCATTATTGCACAGCAATACGATTTAATCTTAAATGGTTATGAAATTGGTGGAGGTTCTGTGCGTGCACACAAATCAGAAATTTTAGAAGCAACCTATAAAAATATGGGGTACAATAAAGAAGAAATGCTAAAAAGTGTGGGTACTATGTACAAAGCTTTTCAATATGGTGCGCCACCTCATGGAGGAATTGCTTGGGGTGTAGATAGGTTAATGATGATTTTAGAAAAGAAAGCATCTATTAGAGAGGTAATGGCGTTTCCAAAAACAGGAAGTTCAGAAGATTTATTATTTAATGCACCATCAATTTTATCTGATAAAAAGGTAGAAGAAATGAACGTGAAGATTATTAAAAAATAAAATCATTTGAAAAGGTTGCTCAATTTAAAAATCTATCTTATTTTTGTATCAGTAATGAAATTAAACACAAAAAATACTTGGTGGTGGAACTCTCTTATTTAATAAGTGAGCACTAAACCTGTATATATAAATTATAAAAAAAGGCTTATCTCACGATAAGCCTTTTTTCAGTTAAAAAATGTCTTCTCGAGCGCAGTCGAGTTGGCATCAAATTAAGAGAAATTAAAACGTTCTCGACTGCGCTCGAACTGACAATCAGTTATGAATACAATAAAATTTAAAACATTATCAAAAACACAAATTGCAGACACCATAACACCTGTTGGTTTGTATTTGCGTTTTAGAGATAAATTTGCAAATACGCTTTTGTTAGAAAGTTCAGATTACCACAGTAAAGAAGAAAGTTTTTCTTTTATTGCTATTGAGCCTGTAGTTTCAATAAAAGCAGAAAATCATCATTTAGTTTTTTCTCACAAAGAAAAAGAAATTGCAAACGAAAAAATTGGTAGAAACTTTAATACTATTTTCGAAAAATATACCCAAAATATAGAATTAGACTGTCCTGCAGAATTAAAAGCATTTAATGGTTTGTATGGCTACACAACTTATGATTCTGTTCAGTATTTTGAAAATATTACCTTAAATGTAGAAAAAGCACCATCAGCAATTCCCTTAATGCAATACAGTTTTTACAGATTTATTATTGCTATCAATCATTTTAATGATGAAATGACGCTAATAGAAAACGTAGAAGAAGGCACAGAATCTCGCATTAAAGAAATTCAGACACTTATTGATGCACAAGCATTTAATACCCAAAGTTTCGAAATTGTTGGTAATGAAACCTCTAACGTAAAAGGAGAAGAATTTATAGAATACGTTAAAAAAGCTAAATCGCATTGTAAAAGAGGCGATGTTTTTCAGTTGGTATTATCGCGTCAATTTCAACAAAAATTTAAAGGAGATGAATTTAATGTGTACAGAGCATTACGTTCTATAAATCCTTCTCCTTATTTATTCTTTTTCGATTATGGTTCTTTTAAGTTGATGGGATCTTCACCAGAAGCTCAAATTAAAATCACTCAAGGAAGAGCTACAATCAATCCAATTGCAGGAACGTTCAGAAGAACAGGAGATATGGCAAAAGACATTCAATTGGGTAAAAAATTATCTGCAGATAAAAAAGAAACTGCAGAACATGTAATGTTGGTAGATTTAGCTCGTAACGATTTAAGNAAACATGCAGATAATGTTGAGGTTGAGGTATTCAAAGAAGTACAGTACTTTAGTCATGTAATTCACTTAGTATCTACAGTTTCAGGAAAGTTAAAAGGAAACCCAATAGAAATTGTAGGTGACACTTTTCCAGCAGGAACTTTAAGTGGTGCACCTAAATATAAAGCTATGCAACTAATTGATACATATGAAAACCAATCACGCGGATTTTATGGAGGTGCAGTAGGGATTATCGGTTTAGATGGTTCAGTTAATTTAGCCATTGCAATTCGTTCTTTTGTAAGTAAAAATAATGTTTTGTATTACCAAGCAGGAGCAGGAATTGTAATTCATTCTGATGAAGAAAAAGAATTACAAGAAGTAAATAATAAATTAGCAGCCTTAAAAAAAGCATTGATTTTGGCAGAAAATATTTAAACAGGCATTACGCTATATACAATAGGCTTTATGCTTATTGCTAATAGCTTAAAACTTATAGCATTTAAGAAAATGAACATATTAATTTTAGATAATTACGATTCGTTTACCTACAATTTGGTACACATGGTAGAAAAAATTACAGGAAAATTTCCTGCAGTTTATAGAAACGACGAAATCAGTATTGCAGATGTTGGTAATTTTGATATCATAATGTTATCTCCAGGACCTGGAATACCTAATGAAGCAGGAATTTTAAAAGAAGTAATAAAAACCTATGCAGGTATTAAACCCATTTTTGGAGTATGTTTAGGCTTGCAAGCCATTACAGAAGTTTTTGGAGGAACCATAATTAATTTAGACGACGTTTTTCACGGAGTAGCCACAGAAATGAAGGTTACAGATCCTTTAGCGGTCATTTTTAAAAATGTTTCAGAAACTTTTATGGCTGCACGTTATCATTCTTGGGCAGCAACAGACAAAGGGTTTCCAGAAGCATTAAAAGTAACAGCAAGAGATGAAGATGGTTTAATACAAGCAATCGAGCATAAAGTGTATCCAATTTCTGCAGTTCAGTTTCATCCAGAATCTATTTTAACTGATGTTGGTGAGCAGTTGGTTACAAATTTTATAGACGCTTGTAAAGTGTCTAATGCTGAACTTGATTCAGCATTATAACAAAAAGATACTGAAATAAATTCAGCATAAAATGAAACAAATTCTTAACAGACTATACAATCACGAAAGACTATCAAAATCTGAAGCAACACAAATCTTAAAAGATATTGCTGCTTCAACATATAACGACGCACATTTAGCTTCTTTTATGACGGTTTTTATGATGCGCCCGATTTCTGTTGATGAACTTTCTGGATTCAGAAACGCCTTAAAAGAATTGACTATAAAAGTCGATTTTTCTGATTACAACACTATTGATATTGTTGGAACAGGAGGAGATGGAAAAGATACGTTTAATATTTCTACATTAACTTCTTTTGTAGTTGCAGGTACAGGTCAAAAAGTGGCAAAACATGGTAATTACTCTGTTTCTTCGCAATCTGGTTCATCAGATATGTTAGAAAGTTTTGGGTATCAATTTACTAACGATGAAAATACTTTAAAAGTACATTTAGAAAAAGCAAACATTTGCTTCTTGCATGCGCCAAAATTTCATCCAGCAATGAAAGCTGTGGGTCCAACTAGAAAAGCATTGGCATTAAAAACATTTTTTAATATGTTAGGACCTTTGGTAAACCCGAGTTCACCCAAAAACCATATGCTAGGTACGTTTAATTTAGAAACTGCACGTTTGTATAATTATATTTTACAAGAAGAAAAAAACATCAATTACGGAATTATACATGCATTAGATGGTTATGATGAAATTTCACTCACAAGCGCATTTAAGTTGTTTACAAAAAAAGGCGAACAAATCATAAATCCAAAAGATTTAGGTCAGAAAAGAATTGCACAATCAGAAATATTTGGAGGAAATAATGTAGCAGATGCTGCAAAAATTTTTAAAACCATTTTAGAAGGAAAAGGTACAGAAGCGCAAAACAATGTAGTATTAACCAATGCTGCTTTTGCATTAACTATTGTTGATGAAAATAAAAGTTTTGAAACTGCTTTTAAAGAAAGTAAAGATTCTTTATTGGGTTTAAAAGCAAAACAAACATTAGAAAAATTAGTAAGTTTATAAATTCACAAGACCTTACAGGTTTTTATAACCTGTAAGGTCTATAATGAAAGCTAATAATGAAAAAAAAGAAAAACAATTTAATTCTAATTATTCCAGCATTTTTATTAATGGGAGCTGCAGTTGGCGTGCAAACAAAAGAGCTTTTTAAGCACACAATAACTGGATTAATAGTTGGTGTTATTGTTTATCTTTTTTTGAGATATAGAAATAAGAGAATGAATAATTAAAAATTTGTAATTATTAAAATGACAATTTTAGATAAAATAATCGCATTTAAAAAGAAGGAAGTTGCTAAGATAAAAGCAGAAATTCCTGTTAAAAAATTGGTAGAAAGTCCTAGTTTTGGNAGAACTACATTTTCTTTAAAAAAGTCTTTGTTAGAAGTAGGTTCTACAGGTATAATTGCAGAATATAAACGCCAATCTCCATCAAAAGGAATTATTAACGACAAAGCAACCATTGCAGAAGTTACAAATGGTTATTTAGATGCCAATGTAGCAGCACAGTCTATTTTAACAGATACCTCTTTTTTTGGAGGAACCATGGCAGATTTAATGGAAGCAAGAGTTATTAACCAACAAAAACCAATCTTAAGAAAAGATTTTATTGTAGATGGTTTTCAAATAGTTGAGGCAAAAGCTATTGGAGCAGATGTAATTTTATTAATCGCTTCTTGCTTAACATCCGAAGAATTAAAAAATTATGGAAATCTTACAACAGATTTAGGTATGGAAGTTTTGTATGAAGTTCATACGCAAGAAGATTTAGATAAGATTAACGATTTAGATAATAAAATTATTGGGATAAATAATCGAAACTTAAAAACGTTTGAAGTTGATTTAGAGCACTCTATAAAATTAGCAAATCAAATACCAGATACTTGCTTAAAACTATCAGAAAGTGGAATTTCTGACCCAAAAATAATTACTGGATTGAAAGAATTTGGATTTCAAGGTTTTTTAATTGGAGAAAATTTTATGAAAACAGACAACCCAGGTGAAGCTTGTCAAGAATTTATCAATCAGATTAGATAATACACGTTATTGTCTTAAAAGAGAAGGTTATAACATAATAAATTAATTTCCTATAAATTGGGGAATTACAAAGAGATATGAAATTAAAGGTTTGTGGAATGAAATTTACAGAAAATATGCAACAAGTAGCTGCTTTACAACCAGACTATTTGGGGTTTATTTTCTATGAAAAATCGAAAAGAAATTTTGAAGGAATTATTCCAGAATTGCCAAAAGAAATTAAGAAAACGGGTGTTTTTGTAAACGAATATATAGAAATTGTTGTCTCTTTGGTAGAGGAGTATAGATTAGATGCTATTCAGTTACATGGAGATGAATCTGTATCATATATTTTAGATTTAAAACAGCAATTAGCAAACAATAGAGCCTTGTTTATAGAAGAAAATAAGCAGATCAAAAAGAAAAAAAATCAGCATTATATTTCTAAAAAAGAAGTTGAAATTATAAAAGTTTTTGGCATAAAAGATGAATTTAATTTCTCGGCATTACAACCTTACTTAGACGTAGTCGATTATTTTTTATTTGATACCAAAGGAAAAGAAAGAGGTGGTAATGGTGTAAAATTTGATTGGTCAGTTTTAGAAAATTACCCTTACAAAAAGCCATTTTTTTTAAGTGGAGGTATAAGTTTAAATGATTTAGAACAGTTACAAATAGTATTAAAATCTAATTTACCCATTTATGCGTTAGATGTAAATAGTAAATTTGAAAGCAAACCAGGGGTTAAGAAAATAGAAGAGTTAGAGAAGTTTAAAAATAGCTTCTTTACAAACACAGTGAAGTAATTTTATCGCAATAACAGCTTAGAATAAAAATATGAAAAGTAAATTTCAACCAGATAAAAATGGATATTTCGGACAATTTGGTGGCGCATTTATTCCAGAATTATTGTATCCAAATGTAAAAGAATTAGAAGATAATTACATTCAAATTATCGAATCTGAAGAGTTTCAAAAAGAATACAAATCGTTGCTAAAAGACTATGTTGGACGACCAACTCCATTGTATTTAGCAAAAAGGTTATCCCAAAAATATGGAGCGCATATTTACTTAAAACGCGAAGATTTAAACCATACAGGAGCACATAAAGTAAACAATACAGTTGGTCAGATTTTAATTGCAAAAAAGTTAGGTAAAACCAAAATTATTGCAGAAACGGGTGCAGGACAACACGGTGTTGCAACAGCTACAGTTTGTGCCTTAATGGGCTTAGATTGTACTGTTTTTATGGGTGAAAAAGATATCGAACGTCAAGCACCTAACGTTGCTAGAATGAAAATGTTAGGTGCTAAGGTAGTTGCAGCAACATCAGGCTCAAAAACCTTGAAAGACGCTACTAATGAAGCTATTAGATATTGGATTCAAAACCCAGAAACCTTTTATTTAATTGGTTCTGTAGTTGGTCCACATCCACATCCAGATATGGTAGCTAGATTACAGGCTATAATTTCTGAGGAAATGAAATGGCAATTAAAAGAGAAAACAGGAAAAGAAAATCCAGATACCATTATTGCCTGTGTGGGAGGTGGCTCTAATGCTGCAGGTGCCTTTTATCATTATTTTGATGATGAAGAAGTTGAGTTAATTGCAGTTGAGGCTGCAGGTTTAGGTGTAAGTTCTGGTGAAAGTGCTGCAACATCCCAATTAGGTGAAGTGGGTATTATTCATGGTTCTAAAACCATTTTAATGCAAGATGATTATGGTCAAATTGTTGAACCTTATTCAATTTCTGCTGGTTTAGATTATCCAGGAGTAGGGCCTTTACACGCCTATTTATATGAGAGTAAAAGAGCCAAATTTATGAATGCTACAGACCAAGAGGCATTAACAGCAGCTTACGAGTTAACTAAAATAGAGGGTATTATTCCTGCTTTAGAAACAGCGCATGCTTTAGCGGTTTTACCAAAAATGGATTTGACAAAAGACCAAGTTGTAGTGATTAATTTATCTGGTAGAGGAGACAAAGATTTAGAAATATATATCAAACACTTAGAAGCATAATGAATTCGAGAATTAGTTTTATAGAAAATGAGATAGCGCCTTTAAGACAAGAATTAAACCAACATTCGCTATATAAAAAACTAGAAAATATAGATGATGTAAAAACATTCATGGAAAGTCATGTTTTTGCAGTTTGGGATTTTATGTCGCTTTTAAAAGCGTTACAAATCAATTTAACATCAGTTTCTTTGCCATGGTTTCCAAAGAAAAATACGAATTTGGTTCGTTTTATCAATGAAATAACATTAGCAGAAGAAAGCGATTTTGATAAGGATTGTGTTGTAAAAAGTCATTTTGAAATGTATTTAGACGCCATGAATGAAATGGGAGCAAATACGAAAGAAATTCATTTTTTTATTGAAGCCTTAAAGCAATCAACCTCTGTAAATAAAAGTTTAGAAAAAACCAATACTATAAAAGCTGTCAAAGAATTTGTAAACTTTACTTTTGAGGTAATTGCATCGAAACAATTACATAAAATTGCCAGTGCATTTACATTTGGTAGAGAAGATGTAATACCAGACATGTTTTTAAATATTGTAAATGAAGCCTCTACAGAAGATAATAATTATGACAGCTTTGTGTATTATTTAAAAAGACATATAGAGTTGGATGGTGATGAGCATGGTCCTTTATCTTTGCAAATGATATCAGAATTATGTGGTAATGATGATCAAAAATGGATTGAAGTTTTAGAGGTTGCAAAAAAATCTTTAGAAGTAAGAATTCGTTTGTGGAGCGGTATATCAGCACAACTTTTAAGTTAAAAAAAAAAGGTTATAATGAAAGCATTAAATACATTATTGGAGGAGAAAAACAACTTACTTTCCATTTATTTTACTTGTGGTTTTCCAAAATTAGAAGATACTACAACAGTAATTACGGAATTAGAAAAAAGCGGAGTTGATTTTATAGAAGTTGGTCTGCCATATTCAGACCCTTTAGCAGATGGCCCAACAATACAAGATAGTAGCCAGAAAGCACTACAAAATGGTGTTAATTTAGATGTTGTTTTTGAACAACTGATGACAATTAAGACAACGAATAGAACTCCTTTAGTTTTAATGGGATATTTAAATCAAATGCTAAAATATGGCGAAGATAAATTTTGCCAGAAAGTAGTAGAATGTGGTATTGAAACTTTAATTATTCCAGATCTACCAATGGTAGAATATGAGAATCATTATCAACAATTATTTGATAAATATGGTTTGAATTACTCCGAATACAGAAGAAGAACGTATAAAAAAAATAGATGCTTATACAAAAGCATTTATTTATGTAGTTGCATCATCATCTATTACAGGTGCTAAAGGAGAAATTTCAAAAGAGCAAATAGCCTATTTTGAAAGAATAAAAAACATGCGTTTACAAAGTAAATTAATTGTAGGTTTTGGTATTTCAGATAAAACTACTTTTGATACTGCTTGTAATTATGCAACTGGAGCTATCATTGGCTCAGCATTTATTAGGTATTTAGCGGCAAATGGTGTTTCTAAAATTAAGGATTTTATAGCGCCAATTATAAGTTAAGAAGAAAAGTAATATTTCTTTTTTAAAAGGTTTGTATTAAAATTACACCATTCGAACCTCTTACACCATATTTTGCAGCCTCAGGGCCTTTTAAAACAGTTACGTTTTTTATATCTTGTGGAGATATATCTGCGACACTAGATATTGCAACTCCATTGAGAATAAATAAGGGCTCTGTAGAACCATTAAAACTTCCAGCACCTCTTATAATTATAGTATTATCAGAAGAAACCACTACACCTGCTACTCTTCCTCTTAAGTATTCATAAATATCTCTAAATTGAAATTTTGTATTGCTAACAACCTTCCCTCTAGTAATAATGGTAGCTTTATTGTTTATATTATTATTATTATTATTATTATTATTATTTGTTTTCAGTGTATTTGTATCATAAGAAATAATCATGCTTGATTCTCCATTATAATTAGCATCTTGTATACCAAATATTTGAGAAAACACACTGATTTTTTTTGGAGTTCTTTTAAATTTTAATGTAATAAACCGCTTATATTAGTTGTTTTTTTTTGCTTGATATTATCTATAAATATGTAAGCACCAGCAACAGGCTTATTGGCAGTATCTTTAACAAAGATTCTTAAAGTGTTTTTGTTTGTTTTTTGTCCGAAAGATTCAGTTGTAAAAGGGATTAAGAATAATAAAGATAAAAAATAAATTATTTTTTTCATATTGTAATATTTTTGTGAACTTAGTGAATTTTTTATTAGTAAACTTTTTTACCATTAACGTAGGTTTTTTTTAACTTCAGTTTTAGGGATATTATTACCTTCAACAGTCATAATATCTTGATTTAGTATGACAAAATCAGCAAATTTACCAACTTCGATACTTCCTTTTTCATCTTCTTCAAAATTAGAATATGCCGCCCAAATAGTCATCCCTTTTAGAGTTTCTTCTCTACTTAAAGCGTTTTCCATTTGAAAACCATTTTCAGGATAGTTGTCTAAATCTTTTCTTATTGTTGCTGCATAAAATGTTAAAAATGGATTTACTTGTTCTACAGGGAAATCAGTTCCTAATGCAATTTTACCATATTTATTTAATAAATCTTTAAAGGCATACGCACCTTTCATTCTCTTTTTACCAATTCTGTTTTCTGCCCAATACATATCTGAAGTGGCATGTGTAGGTTGTACAGATGGTAAAATATTATCGAATTTATCAAAATCTTCTTCTGATATTATTTGTGCATGTTCAATTCTCCAGCGTCTGTTTTTATCGTTTCTTAATACTTCTTTATATGTTTTTAACATCCAAGTATTTGCAGAATCTCCAATAGCATGGGTGTTCATTTGATAATCAGAGGCAGCAATTTGCGTTGCAATTTCTTGATATCTTTTAGGGGCATATATAAATGCACCAAAATGATTTTCTCTATCTGAATAGGGTTTGCGCATTGCAGCTCCTCTTGAACCTAGAGCACCATCACCATACACTTTAAAAGACCTAACATTTAATCTATCAGTTTTAATAATTCCCTTATTGATGTAGTAATCAATTTGCGATTGTTTATCACCAGAAACCATTGCATAAACACGCATTTTTAAGGAGCCTATTTTTTGTAAACTGTCTATTAATTCTATAGTGTTTCTGTCTAAACCAGCATCGTCTACAGTGGTTAAACCATAAGAAAAAGCTATTTTTTGAGCATCTAGTAAACCTTGTATGGCTTGTTTTTTAGAGGTTTTTGGGAATTTTATATAATCCATAGCATTGTCTATTAAGACCCCTGTAAGTTTCCCATCTTTGGTAATACATTCTCCACCTTTTACCTTAAAAGGGGCTGTTATTTTAGAGAAATCTAATGCAGCTTGGTTTACTAATAACGCATGCCCGTCAACTCTTGTAATAGCAACAGGAATTTCAGGGAAAAGAGCATCTAGTTTTTCTTTGGTTGGAAACTTTTTAATTTTCCAGTCGTTCTGATCCCATCCACGTCCTGTAATAAAAG
>JGI26083J51738_10000949_pt1 | contig 15603 bp, 10 predicted proteins | sample SaaInl85LU_5_DNA_FD_51738 | JGI IMG/M metagenome (IMG submission 51738)
CGCTTTGTTGAGCGCATCCTCAACTTGATTTAATCGCTCTTTGCCAAAAAACATGTCCTTACCCACGAAAAACGTCGGTATGCCGAAGGCGCCCCGATCAGCCACTGCTTGTGTCGAGTGTTTTAAAGCCTCTTTGATACTGTCGGTTTGAATCAGCCTGCCGAGCTGATCCGCATCCAGGCCGCCGTCTTGCCATACGCGCATCACAATGTCTGGGTCACCCATGTTCATGTCCTGCTCCCACATTGCAGACATGACGACATCAATGTACTGAGACTGCACGTTCAGCTCACGCGCGGCCAACAAACCCCGCATGATCATCACGGTATTAATGGGAAAGTGGCTGTTGAATACAAAATCGGTAAGCTTGTGTTTCGCTTGGAAACGCTCATTTTCTAGCATTTCATACGCCATTTTTCCTTTAACGTCGCTAAAGGTGACGAAGGGCGCTTGGTTGCCAGTAATTTTAAACAAGCCTCCCAAAAGTGTCGGCAGGATGTCGAGCTCGGCGCCGGTTCGGTCAATGAGATCGGGCAATACCTTGTGAACGTAGTACGCGTTGGGGCTAGCAAAATCAAAGACGAATTCAAGTGTAGCCATAGATTTCTCCAAAGAGAGGGTAAGGGATTAATGATTCCACCAGGCTAGATCGGTATGGGCACGGAGATCTAATTCGTGGGTCCACGCTGACCGGTGTTGCTGAGCCACATGAAAATACGTATCGGCTATTTTTTCGGGTAGTAGCAAGCCGTCCTTGTCGCCACCGTGTTTCGCGCGTAACTGCTCAAATACCTCGGCGCCGAGCATTTTTCCCAGGGTGTCTGGAGCATCTACTGCACCGTCGATTAAAACGTGCACAACGTGTATGCCTTGACGAGCATACTCGGCGTTAAGTGATTGACAAAGCAGTCGTCGCCCGCCCATGGCTGCCGCGTGGGAGTGTTGTCCGGCGTTGCCGCGCATTGCGGCTGTTGCTGAGGTGACCAAGATGACCCCTTTGCCGCGTGAAGCCATGTGTGGGCACACTGCTGATGCTGCGCGAAACAGGCCAAAGGTCGCTAAGCGCCAGCCAAGCTCAAAGGCTTTGTAGCTTGTTTGTTCGAGAGGGCGATCACCGATCTGGGCGCCTAAGTTGTAGAGAAGTACCTCGATAGGTCCTATCTCCGCTTCTACCTGAGCGATACGCGTTTCAATGGCGTCGTCTTGTGATGCGTCAAGCAGGTAGCCAGTTGCACTGCCGCCGTCGCGCTCAATGTCGTTAACCAGTGATTCCAAGCCCGTTGCATTACTGCGCCGACATAGAACAACGTGGTATCCCTCGGCAGCAAAGCGCTTGGCAACGTGGCCACCGATACCGGCGCCGGCGCCGATGACCATACAGACAGGCTTCATAGGCATTACCCTTACATACGTTTGTAATTTTTATCTGAAGACATGCAAGTTAGCATGGTGCACGCGGTAATGCCTATGAAAACCAAGGAAGCTCGCTTCGCGAGCATCCGGTCTGGCAGGAGTTTTAGAACCGATAAGTTAAGCGTAAACCATACACGCGTGGATCCGTGAGGGTGACTTCCGACAGGTGAGAAATAGCGCTGGGGCGATTGTTGAATACAACTTCACGGTCATCAGTAATGTTCTTGACGTACGCAATAACCTCCCAACTTTCATCGGCCGAGCCCATGCTCAAGCGGGCATCCCAACGATCCCAGCTTTCGAGTTTGTCGTAGTCATTGTTATTAAACGCCGACGTATATTGGTCGCTGGTGTACTGGTAACTCACCAAGGCCTGCCAGTTAAAAGAAGCCATCTGCCAAGTGTAAACAAGGTTCGCAGCCGCTTTGTGCTCTGGCGACAACAAGAATTGATTGCCGCTCAAATCTTGGACTTCAGTACACAGGGGCGACAAGCTATTGCCTGATGCTAAAGGTCCCACTGCACAGGCATTAGAATCCAAAGAAGCATAGTTCTCATATTCTGTGTCGTTATAGGAGTAGTTTGCACTGAAGGTTAGATTGTCTGTAAGCAAAGCCGTCACTTCACCCTCGAATCCCCAGGCGGTAGCGTCCGAAGCGTTTTCAAAGGTAGGTACTGACACGCCGTTGACGATATCCGTCTTTAAAACCTGGAGGTCGCTATAGTCGTAGTAGTAAAACGCTGTCGATACGTTAACGCGGTTTTCAAGCAGCTGACCTTTGTAGCCAACTTCATAAGATAACAATGTCTCTGGGTCCACCGAATCAACGTCGAGTGTGCTTGTGGGGGCCATCAAGTTGAAGCCGCCAGAGCGGTAGCCAGTTGCGATGAAGCCGTAAAGAAAGTGGTCGTCGGATAATGCATGATCAATCCCAAGGCGCCATGTAATACGGTCCCAATCATCTTCAGCTATGCGCTGGCCGGGGTCGCCAACCCACTGAACAAAGGTGCGATCCGAACCGTCCTTTTCGTCATAGGAATAGCGTAGTCCAGCCGTTAGCATGGTTTTTTCACTGATGTTCCAGTTCATTTGTCCATAGGCGGCATAAGAGGTTGTTTCCAGCGCGGCTTGACCGTCAAACAGATAGTTCTCAGAGCTGACCGGCGCGCCGCCTAGGAAGGAAGCGAATAGGGCGTATGTCGCCATCAGTCCATCATTGCCTTCGATAAAACTTAAGGTCTGTTTTTCTTCGCTGTTGTAATAGTACAGACCAGCCATGAAGTTAACCGCACCGTCAAAATCTGAAAACAGCTGTAATTCGTGCGATGTAAACTCGTTGTCTTGACTAAAGGGCCGTGTCGTCATCCCCGGCGTTAAGCCATACCCAGTCAACGCAGAGACGGGGAAAAAGCCAAAGTTGGGGTCAAACAGAAATAAGTTATTCCAATTTAAACCTGAATCTGACGCCTTAATACCATCCGCGTCATAGTCTGATTGATAGCTGAAGTCAGAATAGCCACCTGTGTATTTCACCTTGTAACTACCGAGATCTAGCTCGCTGATGAAAGTGACCGATGTGCGCTCCTGCTCTAATGACGGCTCAACATCAACGGATACGGAATTGATATCTTTTAGCGCAGGGTTTTCACGTGTCATACCCTGATTACCATTCGCGAAATTCTGCCCAGGAAACATTCCTGGGAAGTTAAGTACTGCACCTGTTACATCAGGTATGAACTGAATGTAATCGGTGGAGTAGGCGTCGCGGGTGTACGGTTGTGAGCGAATTGGACTCGATTCTCGGTGCATAACTTTGAGAGTGTTAGTCCAGTTATCGGTAGTCTCATGCTTGAGCGCAAGGGTTGCGTAGTCACTGTCTAGCTCATCGAAGCGTCTATTGCTGCCTTCATTCTTTTGAAGTCCTTCACGGTCAATCATCGATAAACCGACTAACGCTGAAAGCTTGTCCGTGATGGGCCCTGACACTAATCCCTGAAGGACTCGGTATTCGTAATTGCCCGCTTCGGCGACAATTTTCCCACCCCACTCATCGGTACGGGGCTGCATGCTGGTGAAGTTGACGGCGCCACCAATAGAGTTACGGCCGTACAGTGTTCCCTGAGGGCCGCGTAGTACTTCGACCTGCTCAATATCTAAAAAGTTTGCAAAGCTGAAAATGTCGTTCTCAGTGGTGTAAACGCCGTCCCAGTAAATGCCAACACCAGGGTCTGAACCTAGGGCGATATTTGCACGCCCGACACCGCGGACACTGATTCGGCTAGGCGCAACTGTCATTGACGGAGTGCGAATAGAGAGGTCTTGAAGATTATCGATGCCAAGTAGGTTACGCGTTTCCGCATTAAATGCTGTTACCGATGCCGCAGTCTCCATGAGATTTGTCTCACGCCGCTCAGCGGTAACAACTACCTCTTCGAGTACTTTTTGTGCTGCCGCGGGCATGGCGACCGAGACTGAAAATAGGGTGGCGAGCAAGGTCTTCTGAGTGTTTATTTTTTTCATGGTCATTCTCTTTTTCTCAATGGCGAGCTAGTTAAAAGGAGAGTGGAGCAGGTGACCAAATTAAAACGAAGGCAACACGAGTGCGTGTCACCTGTGCGACAGTCGCTGAAAAAAAGTTGAGGTGTCGGTACTAGTCGTCGACGCGTAGTGAGGAGGTGCTTTGTCGAAGCTTAATAGCCGATAAAATGTCGCTGTGTTTAGCCGCAGTTAGGGGATACCGCGCGCTAACTAATACTGTAGCGGTAAACAAGATGAACATTAGAGGGCCTGATAAAACAGCTAGTTTAAAAACGGCTTCGCTCGACACGGTCGCGGGTGTTGCGCCTGCTGGAAACTGAATAATATCCAAGCCCACGCCACCAAAAAAAGCGCCGAGTCCGAAGCTTGCCTTGGTTGAAAATGCTCTAGCAGCGAAGAACAATCCTTCCTCGCGGCGGTGAGAGTGGAGTTCATGTTCATCGATAACATCCGACAGCATGGAGTCAATCAAAATTACATAGGCGATAAAAAAGATATGTGAAAGTCCGTTGACTGAGAACACAAAGCCAAATTTAAGCCCGACGCTCATGTGCTCCAACAAACCACCGAAGTAGAGTATTTGGGGCGAGAAGGCAAACGCACCACCGAGGATTGCACATATTGCCAACGCATTTCGTTTATCAACCCGACGGGATAATGACTGTGCAACCCAAGACGCAAAAAATATACCCACAATAAGCGAGCCAGCGAGGCCCGCAAGTTGCTCGGGCTTGAATTCAAACACGTAGGTTGCGACGTGAACCAGAAGGGTTTGTACGATGCCGGCTAGCGTTGCGAAAATAATGCCCGAGAAAAATAGGACGCGAAATGACGGTAGTTTCAAGGTTCGAAAGACATCGATAAATGCAAACCATGCGCTGCGCTGACCCACGTCTTTCTGTGTTGCAGGAACAGCAGGAATTGCATGGCGTGTACCGAATACTGACAACAACATTGATGAGGTGCCTAGTAGGGCGCAAAACCAGCCAAAATTGGGATAACTGTTTCTGTTAAGCATGCCATTAGCAAATGCCTCTGTTGGCGGGAAGAACACGGCAAAGCCGATAACGCTGGTCAGTAAAACTCCCGCATAAGTGAAGAAAACGCGGTAGCCAATGAGCGATGTTCGCCCGTGGTAGTCCCTGACTAATTCAGCTCCTAGCGACAAGTGCGGCACAAAGAACAAGGTAAGCATTAATCGTACGGTGATGGCGCCTATTAACATCCATGCAAAAAGTTGGCTTTGGTCAAGTCCTTCGGGGGGGCTAAAAAGCGCCACCATGGCAAGGCCAAACGGAAGTGCGCCCGCGAGCATAAATGGGTGTCGCCGTCCCCAGCGGGATCGGAAGCGATCAGACAGCTGACCCACCATAGGGTCGGTGATGGCGTCTACGAGCAGCGCGAGAAGTGCTGCTGCACCAGCCAAGCTGCCGCTTAAGCCGAGTACTTGGTTGTAGTAGAAAAATAGAAACGTGCTAAACGCTGCTTGCTTCACGCCATCTGATAGCTGACCGACGCCATAGCTTAATTTGGTGAGCAAATTCAAAGTACGTTCCTTTTCATGCTGATTGTTTTAAACCACACGTCACTGCAAAGTCGCCCATGTTTAAAGTCGGTTACGGACGTACTCGGTCACCATTTGTGCCTCTTTCGGGTTAAATCCCCCCACGCTAACAAGTCCCTCGAGTAATGCTTCGAAGCGGTCCGCGCCCACGTCACCTAATACCGCGAAGGGGCCTCGGTCGAGTGTTGTCCCAACTATCCAAGCCTTGTCAATGTCAGTCGGTTCGAGCACCTCTGCTGCGGCCACTTTCACCGCACTGGCAATCCAGATCGTCATAAGCGGTTCATAGAGCGCCTCAATGGCGTCTTCTTCTACTAAAAAACTAGGGCTCTCGAAAAGAGGGTTCGGGTAGTCGTAAAATCCTTTGCCTGCCGATATCCCGCTGTGATTTGCCGCAATCATCGGGTCGAGCACTGCAAGAACCTGTTCGACAAGTGCGTTGTCGGTAGTATCTTTATCTCTATTCTCCCAGCCACTGCGAATCAAGCCGAGACCAATAATATCCATGATACCCATGGGGCCCATGGGCGCCGATCTAAAGGTCATCCATGCGCGATCAATTTGTGGTGCTGTTGCGAAACCTTGCGCAACAAGCGCCATGGCCATGCCAAGAAAGGGGCCTAAGATCGCATTGAGCACGTAGCCTGGATATTCTTTTTTCAATACAAGCGGCGTGGCACCGAGGCTTCGTATGTAGCTTTCAAGTGTCTCCAGGGTTTCATTGCTCGTGTGGCCGCTGCCAACGAGGTCGACGAGTGGTGAGCCCATATAAGAATGCATGGCTGCAAATCGATCGCCACGACTTAGTCCTCTCTCAATATGCGAGCCGAGCAAAAAAGACGAGTTCGTTGTCAAAATAGTATGAGCAGGACACAACGCATCGAGCAGTTCATGGATTTCGCACTTGAGTGTGAGGTCCTCGAAAACCGATTCACTGACGAGGTCTGCTTCGTGGGTTGCGAGGGCTAAATCTGACGTAAAAACGATGCGTGATAGATGGTCGCTTGCCGCGTCACTGGAACAAAAGCCGATTGATAAAAAGTAATCAAAATAGCCCGCGCAAAGATCGTGCGCTCGCTGTAGCGCTTGGTTGTCACTGTCATAGAGTGTGACCTGATAGCCTGAACAGGCCGCTTTAACAGCGTTAAAACAACCCATGTTGCCGGCGCCAACGAAACAAACTGAGTGAATCTTAGCGTGCATTGTGGGCTGTCTTCGGCGGTCTATTGGATCGCGTCGCCATTACTTGATGGCTCTTGGTAAGCGATCAGGAATGATTAAATTGGTGCTGCATTTGGCGGTCATCGCCGGCAGGTAGGTGAGGACGGGTAAATCCGCAAGCGCATTAACAATGTGGCACTGAGTGGGATTTTGCTCCCACGTCAAATGATGCCAATTGATCTCGCCGCGACCGACCTGTACCTCAGTAAGATTGGTCTCTGAAGGGAACGTTGTCGGTTCCATAACGCTGTGACCAAAGCCACTGATGCCGGGAAAGTAACGCCACCCCATCGGGTTGTCCTTGCCGCGTGTAGCCTGCTCATAAGCGGTTATTTCTTCTGCACTTGGATCGCGTAATTCATCGATGCTCATATCCACAATCCTGTGACCAAAGTGGTGCGCGTGGGTTGTCCATTGTCCTTCGGTGATGGTGTGATCTTCGATCTCTGCATAGATCTTTGGTATGCCTTGCAGCTCGCGGCCGGTGAGAATAGGATCTGCCAAATTCTCCCACATCACGAGCGTATAGCTGCCCTCTAATGTTTCTTTCTCGCCCTTGAATACAGCTGCAGCACTGACGCCGATCAGGTTGTAGCCATGACCTGCAAGCCAGTCGACTTCACGATTACGGGCATAAGTAATGGTAACGATAGGATTCTCAGCGACTTCATAAGGTTCAGGCAGGTAGGCTGCTAGTCTTTCTCGATCGGTGACGAAGGGCACGATCATGAGTGTGACATCTCTGTACCAGCCGCTGGATTGAGGCGATGTTGGGCGAGGGCCAAAGTGGGCAGGCATCATATAGCTGCCACGAGGATCAAACTTAAACATGTATAGCGGCCCTGTTGTTATTGGTTAGTCACGGTCCTGCCGTGACTAATAGTGTGTTAACCAAGTGTGCGAGTCCAGTGTACTAATCGCTAAAGCAAGACGCACCAATGTCTATCAACATAGTCTAACAGTGAGCGCGAAGACGAGCTTGTCACCTTGGTGACAAGCTAATCGAAGGGTTTAATCTGCATCTCTAAGCCTTCAAGGTTGCGAATGAGGAGCGCGTCACCTTGCTGTTCGATAAGCCCATCTTTTTCCCACTCACGAAAGATTTTATTAACCCGTTGGCGAGAGCCTACAGCCAGTTGTGCAAAATCATTCTGACTGAGTTTCGAAGCAAGCAAAACGCCGTCTGCCACCCGGTTTCCCTGCTCACGCGCTAGCTCTACGATACGTCCAGCAACACGGGCGCTCAGCGGATAAAAAGCCATGCCAGTCAGCAATACGTAAAGACCACGGCTCTCTTCGACGTTATGGCGCATGAGATTGCGGTAAAGCAGGGGCCATCTCTCTGCAAGTGACAGCATATGTTGGCGACTGATAACGACTAATGATGTCGCTGTCAGCGTTTTCGCTTCGATAACCCGTCCACCGTCAGTAACCAAGCAAGGTGCGCCTAGCCAGGCACCCACATCGCAATCATTAATGGCAAATTCATGTCCCATTGTGCTTGAAATGGCGGTTCGTACGCGCCCTGACAATACGCCGTAGACCGATGACGTTTGCTCTGCGAGTGTCCAAACGTAGTGATTAGCCGGTAGTTCAGTGACTTTCGACGCACTGACAAGCTCGTCGAGTAGGTGCTCAGGGATATCGGTAAACCAGTTCGATTGCTGAATAAATGATCGAATAGCTAGCGTGTTTTCCATGTGAACCCCTTTTCTCGCTTCACAATTGCCCAAAGTCAACTGCCGCCGCTATTGGTCGTGGTGCGAGTAGTTGTTGTACGCGCAATTATAGGGCTTATTGGTTATATTTCACGAGGCTTAAAACTGTCGATCGCGTCCATATGTCAGATGGACGCATAGTCCTCACAGTCTCACGTTGGGCGTGGGTAGCGAGTCCCTAGGAGGTGGATGTGCATGACGAACGCTAATTTTTTCACGTCCCTTGCTCTTCGAGCACCCGAAGCGTCGACGACCCTTTTAACAACCGTGGACGGCGCTCAATACAGCTATGGGGATCTTGAACGACAGTCTGCAAAAGCTGCTAATGCATTACGTGAGCTTGGTTTACAGCCGGGCGATCGCGTCAGCGTTCAGATAGAGAAGTCAGTCGCTAATCTTTGGCTTTACATGGGTGTGCTGCGCGCGGGACTTGTCTTTCATCCGTTGAACACAGGCTACGCGCTTGAAGAAATGCGCTTTTTTTTGGGCGACGCTGAGCCAGGCTTGCTCGTATGCGACCCCGCTAAATCCGACGCCTATAAGGCGGTATGCGAAGAGCTGGGTATAGCGTTCTTGTTAACCCTTGATGCAGACGGGCATGGATCTCTGGCAGACGTGTGGCGGAACGCCTCCAGCGAGTGTGAGACGGAGCCGAGGGAGGGCGATGACCTCGCCGTGCTTCTTTATTCATCGGGTACGACCGGTCGACCCAAAGGTATTATGCTGAGTCATGAGAATTTGCGGAGTAATGCGGACGTCTTGGTCGACTACTGGCAAATTCAGGAAACCGATGTTCTGTTGCACGCACTGCCGATTTATCATGTCCACGGTCTCTTTGTTGGCGTGCACTGCGTTTTGATGAGTGGTGCTTCAATGCACTGGTTACCAGCGTTTGAAGCGAAGCAGGTGCGTTCGCGCTTGCCCCTGTGCACTATCATGATGGGTGTTCCCACCTATTACACTCGCCTCTTAGCGGATCCTGATTTTGGTGGTACAGATTGCCGTACTATGCGGCTCTTTATCTCGGGCAGTGCCCCACTGCTTGAAGAAACATTCAATACCTTTGCAGAGCGAACGGGCCATACGATTTTAGAACGCTACGGTATGAGCGAAACCGGTATGAACGCGTCGAACCCGCTTGACGGAGAGCGGCGTGCAGGTACCGTCGGTTTTCCGTTGCCAGGCACTCAGATCCGCATTTGCGATGACGCACATAGACCGCTCGATACCGGTGAAGTGGGTGAGCTTGAAGTGCGCGGGCCCAACGTATTCAAAGGGTACTGGCGTATGCCGAGGAAGACTGCGGAAGACTTTACCGCTGATGGCTGGTTTGTAACAGGCGACCAAGGGCGTATAGACGAGCGCGGCTATGTCAGTATTGTAGGTCGATCAAAAGATATGGTTATTACNGGTGGTTTAAACGTCTACCCCAAAGAANTAGAAATCGTGATCAACGGTATCGAAGGCGTCGTCGAGTCGGCTGTCTTTGGCGTGCCGCATCCCGACTTTGGTGAAGCGGTGGTGGCGACTGTGGTTGTTCGGCCTAATAGCGACATTACGTCGGCTGCTATCGACGACGTCCTGCGTCCCAAAATTGCTAAATTCAAGTTGCCGAAGCGGGTTCAAATCGCTGATCAGCTGCCGAGAAATGCGATGGGTAAGGTGCAGAAGAATGTGCTCAGACAGGAGTGGGATGATCCGTTTTAGTCATCCACTCAGTGCCACCCAAGCCAATAGAGATATTTATTAATCCTGCAAATCACAGCCGAACTGACCAGTCAGTTTATGGAAGCGGCTGCCCCGACGCGCGATTGATTGCTGCGCTTTAGTTCTGTGCAGATCCAGTTGCCTGTTTCGATCATGGACGGTAGATCAATGTGGGTATCGATGCCCATGCCGTTGAGCATAAATAAGACGTCTTCGGTTGCCACGTTGCCCGACGCTCCGCGAGCATAGGGGCAGCCGCCAAGCCCGGCAACGGATGTGTCGACAATCGCAATGCCGTAGTCTAGCCCTGCGCTAATATTGGCCAGTGCCTGCCCATAGGTATCATGACAGTGCAGGGCTAGCTGTCTTGCTGTTAGTGTTGGGACGAGCGAATCTAGAAGCTTGCGCATGCTACCAACGGTGCCCGTGCCAATCGTGTCTCCGAGAGAGACTTCAAAGCAGCCCATTTCCATCAAGGATGCGCTGACCGCTAACACCTGGTTGGGGGCGACGTTACCTTCATAGGGACAGCCGAGAACGCATGATACGTAGCCGCGCACGGGAATATTTTCTTCTGCGGCCCTTTGCATAACGGGNTTAAAACGTGAAAGACTTTCAGCGATCGAGCAGTTAATATTTTTTTGTGAAAACCCTTCACTCGCTGCTGCAAATACAGCGACTTCCTTAACGCCCGAGACGATTGCGGCTTCGAGGCCTTGCAGGTTAGGTGTCAGTGCCGAGTAGGTCACGCCATCTTGTCGCGCCAGACCTTTGAACACTTCATCAGATGCGCTCATTTGTGGCACCCACTTTGGTGATACAAAGCTGCCTGCTTCTATATGTGAAACGCCGGCTTTAGCCAGTCGTTCGATGAGTTCAATCCGCGTTGCGACGCTAATAGGCTTGGCCTCATTTTGGAGGCCATCTCTTGGGCCGACCTCGACAATACGGACCGCTGTTGGAATTGTCATGGCTTAAGCCGTTTCTTGAAACAGTTCTCGGCCGATGAGCATTCGACGAATCTCAGAGGTGCCGGCGCCTATCTCGTAGAGTTTGGCATCTCTGAGTAGCCGACCTGTAGGGTATTCGTTGACGTAACCGTTACCGCCTAACAATTGAATCGCATCGAGTGCGCATTTGGTGGCCATTTCAGCCGTGTAGAGAATAACAGCGGCAGCATCTTTGCGGCTATCTTCGCCGCGATCGAGAGCACGTCCTACTGCGTAGAGGAACGAGCGACTGGCAGCTGTCAGCGTGTACATATCGGCCACCTTGCCTTGAATGAGCTGGAACTCGCCAATGGCTTTACCAAATTGCTTTCGATCATGTACGTACGGGACGACAACATCGAGGCAGGCTTGCATGATGCCGACGGGGCCGCCCGACAATACCGCACGTTCATAATCTAACCCTGACATGAGTACGGCGACACCACGATTGACCTCGCCGAGTACATTTTCCTCAGGGACCTCACAGTTGTCGAAAACGAGCTCGCAGGTGTTTGAGCCCCGCATACCTAACTTGTCTAATTTTTGCGCGCGGGAAAATCCAGGAAAATCACGCTCGACGATAAACGCGGTAATACCTTTGCTGCCTGCGTCAGGCTCTGTCTTGGCATAAATTACAAACACATTGGCATCGGGGCCATTGGTGATCCACATCTTATTGCCATTGAGAATGTATTTGTCGCCTTTCTTCTCCGCACGCAGACGCATGCTCACTACGTCGGAGCCTGCTCCCGGTTCGGACATGGCTAGCGCCCCCACATGCTCGCCGCTGCACAGTTTGGGTAAATACGAGACTTTTGCGCTTCGCTGCCGTTTTTTTGAAGCTGGTTCAAACAGAGATTGGAGTGGGCACCATAGGACAAACCGACAGATGCGCTGGCTCTGGAAATTTCCTCCATCGCAATGCAGTGGGCTAAGTAGCCCATATTGGTGCCGCCATACTCTTCCGACACCGTCATTCCTAGAAGGCCTAGATCGCCGAATTTTCGCCACATATCCATCGGGAATTCATTATCCGCATCGATGGCTGCTGCGCGAGGGGCGAGCTCATTGCTGCATAGTTGATAAACCGAGTCGCGCAGCATGTCGAGGTCTTCGCCAAGCCCGTGATTGAGGGTTGGGTAGTGAGTAGTCATGGGTATCTCCGATGCGTAAACGATTGTTGCGCGCTGAACGGATTTGAGCGACGCGGGCGCTTTAGCGTGGTCTGCTATCGATGCGTGCTTAAAAAAAATCATCGAATTTGTTACCATCGTAACTCGCGCTGCCATCAACGGCAATAACGTCTACACACGTTGATTAAACTATCCACACAAGGTACCTCCATGCTAACCGCAGACACCCCGGATTATTCTCCGCTCTGGCAGCCCAGCCTCGAACAGTGTCAGCAAACGCAGATGCACCAATTCACGCGCACGATTGCCGAGCAACAGGGATGTGAACTTGCAGACTATGCGGCCTTGCACAAATGGTCGGTAGAGAATCCTGAACTGTTTTGGTCCGCGCTATGGGATTTTTGCGACGTAGTAGCTGATACGAAAGGAGACACCACGTGCCGTGATATCTCAACCTTTGAGAAAGCCGCCTGGTTCCCTGAGGCACGACTGAATTTCTCCGATAATTTGCTGCGTTTTAACGATGATCGAATAGCGCTTGTTGGCCTTACGGAGGCGGGGCAACGNCGAACATTGAGTTATCGCGAACTGCATGCTCGGGTCGATGCCTTGAGTGCAGCTTTGGTGGATCTTGGTGTTCACGTGGGTGATCGAGTAGCAGGCTTTATGCCGAATATCATCGAAACTGTNGTCGCCATGCTTGCGGCATCACGTCTTGGTGCGGTGTGGACTTCTTGCTCTCCAGACTTCGGNTTCAACGGCGCGTGTGATCGTTTNGGNCAGGTTGAACCAAAAGTATTATTCAGCGCTGATGGCTACTACTACAACGGCAAAGTGATCGATTGTGTGGCCAAGGCGCAGCAGCTTAGCGATGAAATTTCCAGCATCGAGCACCTCATTGTGGTGCCATTTACCCGAGACACCTTGGCGCTCGAAGCGAGTGATGCTACCTGCTGCCACAGCTATCAGGATTTAATGACTCAGTATGAAGGCCAAGCTGCTGACTCGGTACCGCTGCCTTTCGATCATCCGCTCTACATCATGTATTCCTCTGGCACGACAGGGAAACCAAAATGTATTGTCCACGGCGCGGGTGGAACCTTGTTACAGCATCGAAAAGAGCAGGTGCTGCACACTGACTTACGCCGGGAGGATGTATTTTTTTACTTCACCACCTGTGGCTGGATGATGTGGAATTGGTTGGTGTCAGGCTTGGCCTCCGGTTGTGCGGTAGTGCTCTATGATGGCTCGCCCTTCGCAAAGGATGGTGACGTACTTCTTGACGCTTTAGAAGAAGAAAACATCTCGGTATTCGGCGTTGGNGCTAAGTATATCGACGCACTCGAGAAGGCGGGTAAAAAGCCGTNCGATACCCATAGGTTGGACTCTTTNCGCACCCTGTTATCGACGGGTTCACCGCTCAGTCGGCATAGCTTCCAGTGGGTATATGAGGTCTTTAAAAGCGATTTGTGCCTTTCTTCGATCAGCGGTGGAACCGATATTATCTCGTGCTTCGTTTTGGGCAATCCCATACTGCCGGTTTACGCCGGCGAAATTCAATGCATTGGACTGGGCATGGATGTCGCTTTTTGGGACGATGACGGTCAGCCACTCATCGCTAAAAAAGGTGAGTTNGTTTGCACCACGCCTTTTCCTTGTGCCCCCATAGGCTTCTGGAATGACTCTACCGGTGAGCGCTATCACAGCGCTTACTTTGATCGGTATCCCAATGTCTGGGCCCACGGTGATTACGGTGAAGTCACCGAGCGAGGCTCTGTGATAATTCATGGTCGAAGTGACGCGGTGCTTAATCCGGGTGGCGTGCGAATTGGAACGGCCGAGATTTACCGGCAGGTTGAGACACTGCCTGAAATTACTGACAGCGTGGTTGTCGGACAGCAGTGGGGTGACGATGAACGTGTGATCCTATTTGTGGTGGTGCGCGACGACAGCGTGTTAGACGCGGATCTTGAGAATCGCGTTCGTAGTACTATCCGAAGTAATACAACGCCTCGACATGTGCCCGCGGTCATTGTTCCGGTGGGTGACATACCACGAACAATGAGCGGTAAGGTGAGTGAACTCGCTGTAAAAAAAGTCATTCACGGCCTTCCGGTAGAAAATACCGATGCGCTGGCGAACCCAGAGGCGTTGGATAACTTCAAAAATTTACAAGCGCTTGCGCCGGCCTAAGTACAGCCGCGTATTAGCACTGAGTCTGCCGCGACGTAATCGGCATTCGACGTCCCTGAAAGCGGCACCCCTCTTGGGGTACACGCTCACGAAAGGTGTTTACTCGCCCGACATTTTCTACGACATTGGGCGCAATGCAATTTTGGAGACAGACAGTGACGAACGCTCGCGATAACTTTCCCAGTCCGGAGTCGATTGATGCCTATTGGATGCCCTTTACGGCTAATCGATTCTTTAAGGAGAATCCGCGTGTAATCACGGGTGCAGACGGGGCATATTATATCGATGCCGATGGGCGCCGTATTTTCGATGGTCTATCAGGGCTCTGGACGTGCGGCGCCGGCCACAACCGCCCAGAGATTGCTGAGGCGGTCTACAAGCAATTGAGTACGCTCGACTACGCGCCTGCATTTCAGCATGGACATCCTAAGGCATTTGAGTTGGCCGAGCGGATTGCCCATTTGATGCCTGACGGCCTTAATCATGTGTTCTTTACCGGCTCCGGATCAGAAAGCGCCGACACATCACTAAAAATTGCGCGGGCCTACTGGCGGAAAAAAGGCATGCCCACTAAGACTAAACTTATAGGGCGGGCCAAGGGCTATCACGGTGTGAATTTTGGTGGCATTAGCGTGGGTGGCATCGGCCCTAATCGCGCTATGTTTGGCAGTGGTCTTGATGCGGATCATCTCGCGCACACGCTGACTAAAGACAATGCTTTCACGCGCGGAATGCCTCAGACAGGCGCCGAGAAAGCAGACGAATTACTCGAGCTCATTGCACTGCACGACGCAAGCAACATAGCAGCAGTGATTGTTGAGCCGATGGCTGGATCGGCAGGCGTCATACCGCCACCGGTGGGCTATTTGCAGCGTTTGCGGGATATTTGCGATGCGCATAGCATTCTGTTGATTTTCGATGAGGTGATTACTGCGTTTGGTCGCGTTGGCTCGACGACGGGCGCAGAGGAGTTCGGTGTCGTACCGGATATCTTGAATGTAGCTAAGCAGATCACCAATGGCGCTGTCCCTTTAGGTGCCGTGGTGTGCAAAAGCGATATCTATAATGCGTTTATGGATACAGACAGCCCCGAGTACCTGCTCGAACTTCCCCACGGTTATACGTA
>JGI26083J51738_10000951_pt1 | contig 15578 bp, 7 predicted proteins | sample SaaInl85LU_5_DNA_FD_51738 | JGI IMG/M metagenome (IMG submission 51738)
GATGGTAGGGCCCAATTGGTGCCTTTCCTGGAGAAAACAACGGCGCGAAGAACAACGAATGTACAGAGTCTATGCGTCGCACAAGATTCGATTCTCTGGATTGGACTGCAGCAAGGAGGTATTGTTGCCTACAACATATACAGATTGCAGCCCATCGCGGATGCAGCGGTTCCGCAGTTGCCTTTAAGTACCACGGTCATGTCCATTTTCGAGGATTCCTACGGCACGCTATGGGCCGCAACGGCGGGTGAGGGTATTTATGCGCTTCACAATGGCGCTTCCGGTTGGGAGCGTTTGGGCTTTGATTATGCTCCTGAAGATGTTTTGTTTGGTTTTGATTTCGCGCAACAAGGCGATACGCTTTGGCTCGGAACCTCAGGCTCCCACCTGTTGTATTACGATTATTCGCTAAGACGCATCCTATCNATTGCTTCAGGCGATGTGTATGACAGTTACCGTAAATCGGTCACCGTGGCCGGAGGGAAGGTCATTATAGGAATAGAAGATCAAGGCATTGTTCTGGTGGAAAACGGACAGATTGTACGTTTACCGGCACTACCGGTTGCTCCTTGGGTGATTAATCCACGCGATGTGGCGGTTCATGAAGGTGAAATTTGGGTCAGTACAGACGGTGACGGCATGTGGGTATGGAACGGTGAACATTGGAGGCAGTTTACCAAAAACGTTGTGCAGCTTGGCATGACGACGGACCAATTGTACGCCTTCACTAAAATCAACAACGAATTTTGGGTAGGTACATTCAATGGTGGTGTCACTATTTTTCCGCTCGAGGAGGCGCAATCTGCACCTTTAGCAAAACCCAACAGATTTATTCCCTCTGGGATCCAGAGTGCCTTGAGCCTAGAAAATGTTGACGGCACGCTGTGGGCAGGTTTTGATGGCGACGGTGTAGTGCTATACAAAAGGACTGAGGAAGGTTGGGTACCTGAAGAGGCGGACGCTACGGCAATGCCTAAGGTTACCCCGAGCATGCTACTCACATCAGATTCCACTTTGTGGCTAGGGTCCTTTAACGAGGGGATATTTGTCTACGATAAAGACGGTTCATTGCTGCGCAGGTTTGTTGCATTTACACCTATAGCGAATGGGTTAGGCAACAATAACATTTGGTCTTTAGCGCAAGGTAAAGGCGATTCTATATGGGTGGGTACGCTCGGAGGATTGTATTTATGGGACGGCACGGAGTTTACGCTGCCTTGGCGTTCGCCTTGGGAAGTGGGTAGAAACATCATGGATTTGAAGGTGTATGACGATGCCGCTTGGGTCGCTACTGAATTTCAAGGGCTGTACCGTATTGAATCGAATTTGTCCTATACGAATTGGTCCCTAGACCATCCCATACTCAGCATTGAACAACACAACGACAAGCTTTATGTGGGGACAGAAGGCGGTGGGCTTTATAGCGTGACCCCTTCGGGTTTTGATACGCTTATTGCGCCATCTACGTACGTTTCGGTATACGGTTTGACTTCCTATCGAGGCGTATTATGGATTGCCTCGAGTAATGGATTGTTAAGACTTTCGGAAGAAGATCAGGCTTCGTCCATCGTGGCGGAAGCGAGTATGTCGGAGCTGTCCATCAGCTTGTTTAATAGAAAGTCGTTGTTGCCTTGGGGTGATGACTTACTTATCGGTGGTGATCGCGGTGTAGTTTCGTATCGGATCGAACAAAATGAGGTTGAGGACCGGGGCCAATTGGCCATAACAGGTATCTACCAAGACAATGAGATCCGGCAGAATCCGGTGTACACAGGGATTAACAATGAGGAGAATGCATTGATTGTACCAGCAGGCGTCAATTCGATTGAATTCAATTACGAATGGATCGGAAAACAAGGCATGTTGGGAGGTACCGTATTTTACCAAGTAGACGGNATTTCTGACCAATGGCTCCAGCTAAACGCACGTTCNCGTTCNTTCTCCCTAAATAACTTNCGACCGGGCAACTATAGACTAAAATTAGAGTTGCGNAATGATGCCGGTGCCGTACTGAGCGCTCTNGAAGTGCCATTCGTTCAAAAGGCGCACCTTTGGGAGAAGCGTTGGTTTCGCATCGTTCTTGTAGTATTGAGTTTTGTGATTGTGGGCGGCTCCATTGCGGTCTATCAAGAGCGTAAACTAAAAGAAACCAGGCTGCAACTGCTTGAAACGGAAAAAGCCTTACTCTCAGCTAAAGCGGGCGAAATGGAGGCTAAGGCCAAAGAAAAAACGGACGAATTGAACTTCCAATTGCTCAAGACCTCTTCCCGTGTGGAGCTATTAAAGGAATTTAAAGACAAACTGGATAGCGAAAGCAAAATGCCCAACCGATCCACGGAAACGAAATCTTTGTTGCGTGGACTAATCAGAGAACTGAACCGTGAACTTCAGAGTGAGAACTATTGGGATCATTTTGAACGAAATTACAAGGACCTGCACGATGCATTTTCAGATACATTGATCGCTGTTCATCCGGGTTTGACCAAAGGGGAGATTCGATTGAGTTATCTCATACGTCAAAAGATGAATAATAAAGAAATCGCCACGGTTCTTAACGTTAGTCCGGCTGCTGTCGAAAAGGCCAAATACCGACTCAAAAAGAAGATTACTCTAGAGAAAGATGAGTCGTTAGATGCTTATATTCAGCAACTTTAACAGTTGTCCTAAGTTTGTCCGGCACGGGACACTCGATGAGAAATAAAATTTTGTCACTTTCGCTCATGAGTTAACGAGGGAGTCACGATTAGTAGATTTCTATNATTTAAAACCAGCGTTTCGTGCAACGCTGGTTTTTTTTGTGCCTAATTCTGAAACCAGAGGTTTCGTAACGCTAATTGCTCAGCCGTTGGGTTGGTGTGAAAGCGAATAAAGTACTTTTTGGTACCTGCTTTGTACTGTACCTCATAAGGAATGCTGAATGAGGAATCTCCACGGGTAACTTCAAGAAGTAAAGCAGTTCCCTTTGCCGGACCCCCGTATACATTGTCCAATTCTTTGCTGTAACGGACCACGCGATCTCCTTCTTTGAGTTGATAGGGATTCTCTTTGGTAACCTTCTTGATTTCGACGTAGTCTGCGCCACGGACGTTTCGGATTTTGTACCCGACATCTCGCAGTGGGTCCATCACAACGGAACCCTCAAACCGACGGTCATAGGCAATCCCAACTTTTTCTAAATAAGCCTTTATAGGCAACTCTTCACGTCCAGTAACGTAATCATCGAAGAACTGCTGGAGATCTGGATGCACTAAGTCTACGAATTCGCCGATGATGGCATCATCCTTAAAACTATTTTCCGGACCGTAAGTATCGCGCAATGCAAGAATCACATCGTGTAGATCTTTTTGCCCTTGGGTTAATTCCATAATACGGATATCCAGCAATGCGCCCATAAGTGCTCCACGTTGATACACCTGAGCATATTGTTTCTTATACGGGTTCCTTAAAACGTTTGCACTCATCTCGGTAAACGACATTTTCTTTGTCGGGTAGCGGTCGGCCGCTCTGATTTTACCGCGAAGTAAGTTTCGTACGTAGGTTTCTTCATCAATGACCTCGCCTTTTAGTTGACTGATGCCTGCAAAGTATTCCGTGATGCCTTCGTAAAGCCATAAATGCTGGCTCATTTTAGGATCGATATAGTTGAAATTGCCAATCTCCTCGCTGTGCAGTCCCAAAGGAGTGAGAATGTGGAAGAATTCGTGAATACATACGTCCGCCATTCCATCCAATACTGTCGTACCGCCAAAGTCAGGCAAATAGTAGACGGAACTGTTGCCGTGTTCCAGCGCTCCGAACCCTTTACCGGCAAGTGTTCGGATGGCTTTAANGATTGTTCCAATTTTAATTTCTTGGCCGGTAAACAGTCCTTCGAATTCTGTATGGTCTTTGATATAAAAAATGAAGACATAATTATCTACGGGAAGATCGCCCTCCAAAAAGGCTTCAATGGCCTTCATACTGGTCGCTACCTGCGCATATATCTCCTCTGATAGTTCACGTCCATTTTCAGTAAAGACACCTATGGTTACTTTGGCTCCGCCGAGCTGAAATGAAGTGGTATCAGGCCGGCTGACCATTACNGGGCAGTCTAGAAATTCATGGTAATTGCGTGCATAGAAATTCTGAGTATTACCGTAACTGTAGCTTTCCATAGCGCTTAGGCCGAAGAGGCTGGGGCTTTTAGTAATCTCGAGCGATACGGGGAGGTCTTCCTGTCCTTCGAAAAAGCCGAAGTAACCTGCGGCATTTAAAAGGAAGTTCGTGCGTTCTTGATTGTTCGTTCCCGCCGGTTCAAATACTTTATTCTTGCGAATTTGCGCATCAAATGTGTCGTCGGCCCAATATTCAAGGCGCTCAGGTTTTCCGTAGATGGTAAAAGTATTGTCCTTTCGTTTAACCTTCAGTAATGCTCCATCGCTGCCGTAAGCTTGAAAATCTTGAATAAATCGACCGTAGTCTAGCGTGGCATAGGTGCCCGGAATGGTTGCAGGGAAATGAAAGTTGTACGTACGCTGTTTTGTGGTCAATTGAAGCGATCTAGCATCTACGGAAACTTTAACTCGATCGTCTATCACTTGCGTGAGGTCAATGGTGTAGGAATGCATACCCGCATGTTGCCCTAAAGAGGGCAATGTGAGGATGAGGAATAGGGAAAGGAGTTTGATTTTCATCTTTTAAAGATACTATGCTATTCAGTAAGACAACGAAAAACAGATCGAGGGTTGCCTCGGCATNGAATGATTTAAAAAAAGAAAGCCCCACGACTTTCGTCGTGGGGCTCACTAACACTCTGAAACGTATGATTAAGCCGCCTCTGTCTTAGACTCGATAGCCAAAGAGTAGATTACAAGACCAAATCCAATTTTGTTGATTGCATCAGCAAGGTTGTAGCACAAGTTCAGTACTTCCTCGTTTGCTTCGATACCTAGGTCCATTCCGAAGAATCCACCTGCTGTACCTAAGATGTAACCGATAGGGTAGATACCCCAACCGATGATTACAAATTTAGCCAAAGCACTGTTTGCTTTTGCTACTGCACCACCAGCGTTGTTTGCCAATTTCGCAACGTCTCCTTTCCATACCATCCATACGATGTAGAAGTAAGCAGCACCAGAAATAGCACCCCATACCCAAGAAACAGCGTCATTTGCGTAGAATGCCTCACCGATGTAACCGGTAACTAACATTGCAACTGAAGCTAGGATCAGTTTGTACAAGATTGACTTTGTACCTCCAGCTTTCTTTGTGATCAAGTAGAACTCAACACACATAAGTGGAACGGTTAACGTCCAGTCTACATAACGTAGAACAACTGGACTTCCATTACCGGCAGCGTAGAAATCACGCATGTAGTAGTAGTGCACTGCTGCAATACCAGTAATAAGCCCACTAACGAGCATTGAAGTTTTCCACTCGTCTGCAACTCTACTTCTTTCGAAGAAGAAGAATACTGAAGCGGCCAACATCGCCATGTAACCGGCGAAGAATGTGAACGATACGTAATCGTTCGGATCGAATCCCATAGATCCGTCTAAAAATAATGACATGGTGTTAAAAATTAAAGGTTATAACTACCACTTAACTTACGAAGAATACTTTTGTTCACGACAGACTAAAAATAAGTTAAAACACTCATATTTATAGCCATATTTATCGATTTCAGCTATTTATACAGCTATTTAGCAACATGTATAGAACAAAATANATATGAAAATGTTGTGCTAAATATAAAGGGTCTAATCGACATTTAATCAATGGAGCGTTACGATATAGGTTTTTTGGGAATGGGTGCCGCAAATGGTTTGCTTTTNCTTGAATTGGAGCGTAGAAATATCTTGCACCAGTTCAAAATACTCATTCTTGAACCCGATGCGAAACTTAAAAACGATAAGACCTATTGTTTTTGGGCGGATTCCAAACATGAAATCCGCACGCNACTTAAAGATGTATTGTTCCACCAGTGGGATACGCTCGATACGGTGGATGGTCTGGAGGCGTTAGAAGATCAACATTATTATATGGTTGAAAGTAGCGCACTATATAATAAGGTTAAATCGGTTGCGCAATCGTACGAAAACATCGTTTGGATTAGAGGAGCTGTTGATGGTTTAAGGACAGAACAAGAAGGCGTTTTAGTTTCAAGCGGAGACTATTCGTGGGAAGTTCAGCAAGTGTTCGATAGCAGGCCCCCAAACATTAAAGAGCCCATGGGGCCGCTTGTCTTGCAAAGTTTTGTGGGTTGGCGCGTTGAGCTCAAGGAAGCGTACTGGACCCCGAATGAAATGACGTTGATGGATTTTAGTATTCCTCAAAACGGCTTTACGCAGTTCATGTACGTGCTTCCAACCGGAACTAAGGAAGCTTTAGTGGAAATGACGCGCTTCGGCAGTGAACAATTGCCGCATGAATTGGCCAGTAATCATCTTCGAAATTATCTTCTTTCTAGAGGCTTGTCTTTTGAAATTCAACACGAGGAACGTGGAGTTATTCCCATGACGCAATATGCCGAGGTCAAAGATCAGGATGCACGTATTGTTTCTACAGGTGCCCGTGCAGGAAGGGTTAAGGCCACTACAGGCTATGCTTTTAAGAGCATGTTTGAGCATGCGAGAGAATTGGCAGAAAGTATTGCGCAGGAGCGTAAAGAATCGTCGTGGTTGCGTTTGCCTAAGAGCACTATGGATCGATTCAATTTTTACGATCATCTGCTGCTGCACATCTTGAAGCATAAACCACACTGGGGTAAAGAAATATTTGAAACCTTATTCGAGACTCAGAAGGCCAACAAGGTCTTTCAATTCTTAGATGAAAAATCTTCCTTTAAGTGGGAGTTAAGCATGTTTGCTCGTTTGCCCATCATGAAATTTTTATGGGCATTAGCGGCTTCTTTTGTGGCTATAATTGTGGCTAAGCCCGCGCGCTGGGCTCCAGTAGTATTCACGGTTTTAGCGCTCGTAGCGGATGCTTTTTTGCCGCTATCCGTGACTTATGGCCTGCAAGCCGTGCTCGTTTTCCTGTTGTTTCTTTATGGCATACCCCATGGCGCATTAGACGGTTACAGCCACGCCAACCAGGACCGATTACCGAAATTCATTTTACGCTACTGCTTCATCATGCTGATGGTCATTTTGTTTTGGGCTGCAAGTCCAGTCATAGGATTATCCGCCTTCTTAATTTACAGCGCGTGGCATTTCGGGGAAACGGACCTGCGCGAGTGGGGCTTTCCTAGTATTGGTCTTTCGTTTTTATGGGGGACTTTACTATTGACGCTGATACTTATACCTCATTCGATGGAAGTGAACACAGTGCTTGAAGTCATGGGTATTAGTAAAGTAACATGGTCTACGGAATTCATGGATATGGTTTACAGAATGGCGCTGACGCTGGGACTTTTTATGGGCCTTTGGTTTCGCTCGATCCCCTGGGTGGTTGCCGTGGTGACACTCGGTTTGACTGCGACAATACCGTTGGCTACTGCATTCGGTATTTACTTTGTCTTGCAACACAGTCTGTCGGGTTGGAACCACCTAAAGTTGTCGCACAAATGGACGAACACGGAAATGTGGATGAAAGCCTTGCCGTTTACCATTGGTGCAGTGGCGCTCTTCTTATTGGTGTTTAGATTCGATAAAAACTCCCTGTTGGCGTGGTCGAGTTACTTTTTAGTATTCCTTAGCGCCATAAGCTTACCACACATTTACTTCATGTCGAAGCTTTACAAGGACCGATTCTAAACCGCCGCCTTTTTCTTCAAGGTAATATGCGTGATTTCAGGCCACATGCCTACGCGTCCTGGAAAGGCTAGAAATCCAAATCCACGGTTTACGTGTAATATTCTACCGTCTTTTTCAGGGTAGAGCCCCGCCCACTTTGGGTATTTGAATTTAACCGGCGACCATTTGATCCATCCAGGAATTTCAATCCCAAACTGCATGCCGTGCGTATGCCCGCTCAGCGTCAAGTGAATCTTGTTGGGGTGTTGCTTGATCTCTGCATCAAAATGTGACGGGTCGTGGCTTAGTAGCACAGTGAACGCATCTTCTGGGATGTGTTCCATTGCAGTGTTTAAATCTCCGTATTGTGGAAACGGTGGCAATCCCCAATTCTCGACGCCTGCAAGGTATAATCGCTCGTCGTTTCTCTCGAAATAGCGGCTGTCGTTGAGTAGAAGATCCATGCCCATTTCTGCATGGATTTCTTTTAGTCTATCCATGTTGGCGACCTTAGCCTCGGGTGAGGGAAAGCGCCAATAATCGCCATAATCGTGGTTCCCCAGGATGGAAAAAATCCCTGATTTAGCCTTTAAGCGTTGGAAAACAGGGATCCATGGTTCTGCTTCACTGGCCGTGTTGTTGACCATGTCGCCGGTAAACACAATGCAATCGGCCCCCAGTTCTGTAACCATGTCGACGCCGTACTGCACCTTTTCTGTATTGTCGAATGAACCGCTGTGGATATCTGATATCTGAGCGATCGTAAAGCCGTCGAATGCATCGGGCAGGTCTTCGTATTCTAGGGTATGCGAAATGACGCGATAGCGGTAACGGCCTTTCCAAATCCCATCAATAATGCCTAAGAATGGGATGGCAGCCAGTCCAAGCGCCAATTTTGAAATGAAGGCTCTGCGCTCAGGCATGACCGTGGGCTGTGTGGTTACGCCGCGGAAAATATATTGGCCTAATCGGACTACATCTTCAATGAGCAACGGGCCGATCGCGATGAGCTTAGGTACGGCCAGCAGTATAGAAGCGCCCATGAGCAAGCTAAGATAGCGGTACTCCACTTTCCCGCTTGTCATCATTGCAGCCAAAGTGATCGAGAATACTACATAAGCAATGGTGATGCCCCAGTACACATAGGGTGTGGCGCTGCTGCGAAAGACGGTTTTAAATGCTTGGTAGGCGTAAAGGTCGATGGCGAGCATGAACCCAAGGGTAAAGAATATTCTGAAGATCATAATATCGGTGTGGATGCTTAATAACAACGCCATGCGGGGTAGGATTGTTTTGCCTGCAAAACTCGGTATTTGCCGCGAAGTAGCTATCTTACTTCCCTTATTTTTCCGTAGCCACAAGCAAAATCTATTCCATGGGTCAAGAAACACCAGATCAAGAAAAAAAACTGTTTTTATTAGATGCTTACGCTCTGATTTTCAGGGCATACTTTGCCTTTGCAAAAAACCCAAGGGTAACTTCTGGTGGACTAGATACCAGTGCGGTTTACGGATTCACCAGTGCGCTGCTCGATCTGTTATCGAAAGAGAACCCTACACACATTGCCGTTTGTTTCGACTTGCCTGAGCCAACGGAACGTCACGAGATTTTCCCTGAGTACAAAGCAAACCGCGATGCAACACCGGAGGCGATAAAATTGGCCGTACCCTATATTCACCGGTTGCTCGAGGCGTTTAAAATTCCTGCTTTGGGCGTTCCTGGTTACGAGGCAGATGATGTGATCGGGACTTTAGCGAAGCAAGCTGAGAAAGAAGGGTATACCACCTACATGATGACTCCCGATAAGGATTTTGGCCAATTGGTGTCGCCGAATATTTTCATGTACCGCCCCGCCCGTGGTGGCAATCCGCCGGAGATTTGGGGTGAAGCTGAAGTTTGTGAGAAGTTTGACTTGGATCGCGTTGAGCAGGTGATCGACTACCTCGGAATGATGGGAGATGCAGTGGATAATATCCCCGGCCTACCAGGTGTTGGAGCGAAGACAGCGTCGAAACTTTTAAAGCAGTACGGTTCTTTAGAAGAAACATTAGCACATGCCGATGAAATCAAAGGAAAGCTGGGTGAAAAAATACGTGATAATGCAGCATTGGGTCTGCTTTCTAAAAAACTAGCTCGCATAATCGTTGAAGTGCCCATTGATTTGAATCCGGGTTCACTTACTCGCGACCCGTGGGATCAAGATGCGCTTTTGGATTTGTTCGAAGAATTGGAGTTTCGCACTTTAGGCAGACGACTGGGTTTGCAGCGTGATGCCTCTGATGAAGTGAGCGCAAAGCCCGCGCCAACGAAGAAAGTGGAACTGGCCAGTAATGACCAAATGAGCCTTTTTGGTGAGCCCCAAGCAACGGCAGCAGTAGCAGATGTCCCGAGCGGAAGAAAGTCGATTGCCACCGTGGACCATTTGTATCAATGCGTAGAGACCTTGCCTGAAGCGCGAGAATTGGGCCGATTATTACTAGAAAAACAGGAGGTTTGCTTCGATACAGAAACCACCTCCTTAGACACACACTCTGCAGAACTTATCGGTATGAGTTTCGCTTTCGAAACAGGGAAAGCGTATTATGTTCCGGTACCGCAGGAGCGCGATGGGGCGCAAGAGTGGATCGCTGCATTCCAACCGTTTTTCGAATCGGAATCTGTAGGTAAAATAGGTCAGAATTTAAAATACGATATCGGTGTCTTACTGAATTACGGCGTGGAAGTGCGCGGTCCTTTGTTTGACACCATGATTGCTCATTATTTGCTGCAGCCGGATATGCGCCACAAAATGGATATTCTTGCGGAGACCTATCTGGAGTACACGACCATTTCGTATGAAAGCGTCGTGGGCAAAAAAGGCAAAACGCAGAAAACCCTACGTGAAGTGCCTGTAGAGTTAGTGACAGATTATGCTGCCGAAGATGCAGACATCACTCTTCAGTTGAAAGAGGTCTTTGCACCAAAATTGAAAGAGACGGGTGTCGCGAAAGTGTTCGAAAATATTGAAATGCCATTGGTCCCTGTTTTAGCGCGAATGGAGCGTGAAGGGATTAAGGTGGACGTCGCTGCGTTGAACAGTTACAGTCATGAATTGGGCCAATTAATAGAGGAACTCGAGGAAAATATTGTAGCGTTAGCCGGCCGTCCCTTCAATGTGGGGTCCCCCCGTCAACTGGGCGAGGTCCTGTTCGAAGATTTGAAATTATCGGATAAGCCCAAGAAAACAAAAACTGGACAATACGCCACATCAGAGGACATCTTGCAGGGGTACAGAAGCAAACACGAGATTGTGGATGCCATCTTGAACTACCGCGAGTTAAAAAAATTGAAAAGCACCTATGTGGATGCGCTTCCGGAATTGGTTCATCCTGGAACTGGGCGTATTCATACGAGTTACAACCAGACCGTTGCTGCGACTGGCCGTTTAAGTTCTACCAATCCCAACTTACAGAACATACCTATACGTACTGAAAACGGGCGCCGCGTGCGTGCCATGTTCGTTCCTGCGGATGAGGAGCACCTCTTGCTTGCGGCAGATTACAGTCAGATAGAGTTGCGTGTGATTGCGGCATTGGCAAATGATACTGCGATGATCGAAGCCTTCCGAAACGGTGAGGATATTCATAAGGCTACTGCAGCGAAGGTTTTTGAGGTACCTCTGGAAGAAGTGTCTCGTGAACAACGTTCTAATGCCAAGACGGTCAATTTTGGTATTGTCTATGGTGTGAGCGCTTTCGGTTTAAGCCAACAAACAGATATGAGTCGTTCCGAGGCTAAAGCTGCAATAGACGGTTATTTCCGCACCTATCCTGGCATTAAAGCGTACATGGATGAGCAAGTTGCTTTTGCACGTAAGCACGGGTATGTAGAGACCATTACCGGTCGACGCAGGTACCTCAAAGATATTGAGAGTCGCAATGCGGTGGTTCGAGGCCACAGCGAACGCAACGCAGTGAATGCGCCTATTCAAGGCTCTGCAGCGGACATTATAAAGCTTGCCATGATCGAAATTGATCGAGCCATGCGGGCACAAGGATTAAAGTCGAAGATGCTGCTTCAGGTTCATGATGAATTGGTCTTTGATGCCGTGGCGCACGAGCTTGATGCCCTTAAAGCATTGGTGGTCGAAAAAATGGAAGCCGCAGTGGACTTAGCTGTACCAATGATTGCTGAAGTGGGCACGGGTAAAACTTGGCTCGAAGCACATTAATTCTGTGCAGTAATTTTCGTATCATTGTAAGTGAATACTCACAATGACTGAAAAACAACAAGCTTTACTTCAAAGCGCTCAAACGCTTATTGCTGCACACGGGTTTTCTGCCGTTTCGACAGCAAAGATTGCTGCGCACGCAGGTGTAAGTGAAGCATTGATTTTTAGGCACTTCAAATCTAAAAAAGGATTGGCCTCAGCAGTTTTGTCGGCCGGAGAGCGCGCGCGTGCTTCGTTGATTTACGGCCGCTTAAATGACGCTGACCCCGTGGAAGTCCTACGGTCTTTCACTTCCATTGATCTCAATGTCTCGACGAATCACACTGAGGTTCTGGCCTGGGTAGCTATGATCCGAACGACACAAGAAAATCCGGAAAGTCGGATACTAGATGCTTTTGTGTTGGAACGCCTACGCTGGGCCGTTTCTAGTGTAGGACACGGTGCAGACGAAGCAGTGGCGTGCGTCGCTATTGAAATTTTGGAACGGTCATTGCTATTAGCATTTCGCGAAGATGAAGTACGTGCTTCGGAACTTATGCGTGGGTTGCGTGAACTACTCATTAATGAGTGAGTACTTACTTAAAATAAACAGAGAACAAGAATTAAATATAACCTAAATACACATGAATAGTAAACTCATAAGAAACAGTGTGGTCGCTGTGGCGATCCTCGCGGTAGGAATTTTCGTCAAAGGCAAGCTCAGTGCGATGGCGACGAAGGAGGAAATACGGGATGAGAAGATCAAGCCGCGTGTAAAGGTGATCGCAGTGGCAAACGATACTGTTGCGCTTCCAATAACGGTGTATGGAAAATTGAATGCAGCCGAGCGCGTAGATCTTTTGGCTGAAGTTAGTGGAACCTTCATGGGCGGTGATGCGCCGTTTTTAGAAGGTGTAGCGTTTAAAAAAGGTCAGGTTTTATTGCAACTGGATAATGCCGAGGCTACCGCGAATGTAATGAGTTTGAAGGGCAACTTCATTAACAGTGTTTTGGCCATTTTGCCAGATGTACGTGCCGACTATCCGGAAGCCTACCAAGCGTGGGAATCGTATTATGATGCATTGAGTTTATCTATTCCATTGCCGGAGCTGCCATCCGTGCAGTCGAAGCTCGAAAAATTCTTGATCGCACGTGGTATTCAAAGTGCATTCTATCAGGTAAAAAGTGCCGAAGAGCGTTTGGAAAAGTACAGTATTCGTGCGCCGTTTGACGGTAAGGTCGCGCAGGCGTCCGTAAGGAAAGGGAATCTGGTAAGTCCGGGAAGGGCGTTGGGAACCTTTGTGGGAACAGGGGGATACGAGCTGAAAGGTGCGGTAACGTTGGCCTATGCGGACCAATTAAAATTGGGCCAGTCCATCATTTTCAAGAGCCCTGATCGCAANGGAAGCTGGAAAGGTAAGGTAGATCGCATCAGTCCAGTAGTGGACGGTGCAAGTCAAAGCATCAATCTGATCGCTACCGTAAAGGGAAATGATCTTAAGGAAGGGATGTACCTTACAGGAACCATTGCAAATGTTGAAGTGTACGATGCGCTTCGCGTGCCGGCATACATGGTCTTCGATAACGAATACGTATACACCGTAGAATCGGATTCCATACTGGCGAAGACAGCGATTCAAGTAGTAGAATGGTTCGATGAAAACATTGTCATTAAAGGATTGAATAACGGCCAGTGGTTGGTGGATGCACCCACCCTGAAGGCGGCCTCAGGAACGCTTGTTGAAGTGGTAAAGAACTAACCCAAAGCCAGCGATGAAACGACTCATAGAATTCTTCATAAAATACCCGGTTGGGGTAGATACCCTTCTGATAGGGACCTTCTTTTTCGGTTGGATCAGCTACAATGCACTGAACACAACGTTCTTTCCTTTAGTTGAATCAAGGAACATCACCGTTACCGCCGTATACCCTGGTGCTTCACCCGAAGAAATGGAAGAGGGTGTAGTTAATAAAATTGAGCAGAACCTCAAAGGGCTCACGGGCGTCGAGCAATATACTTCTACCTCCGCAGAGAATAGCGCTGTAATCAACGTTGAGGTCATTAAAGGCTACGATACCGACCTCGTTTTAGAGGATGTGAAAAATGCGGTAGAAGGTGTTCCATCATTTCCGACCGGCATGGAACCTATTCGTGTTGCGAAAAGAGAAAACCTCACCCTCGCAATGAGCATGGCCTTGAGTGGCGAAGGTGTAGATCTGATCAGTTTGAAACAGGAGGCGCGACGCATCGAACGAGAGCTGCGTTTAGTGGACGGTATTTCAAAGATCTCTCTAGGTGGATTTCCTGATGAAGAAATAGAAATTGCTTTAGATAAGAGCACCCTACGNAAGTATAATTTGTCCTTAACCCAGATTGCAACAGCATTGCGCACCACGAATCTGGATATCACTGGTGGGACCATTAAAGGTACCCAAGAGGAAATGCTCATTCGCTCGCGTAATAAGCAATACGACGCCGAAGCCCTTCAAAACGTTGTGGTCTACACACGTCCAAGCGGTGAGACGCTCCGTTTGAAAGATGTGGGTACCGTTAGAAATCGCTGGGCGGATGCGCCCACGCGCGCGCAGTTCAACGGCATTCCTTCCGTAGAGCTCATTGTGAACAATACGGATGAGGAAGATCTGCTGCAAACGTGTGCGTTTTTACGCAGCTATGTGGCCGATTACAATGCGACCAACAGCAACATGCAGATCGATGTGATTCGAGATTTTTCGGTGACGCTGGACCAACGTAAAGATCTGTTGTTTGAGAACGGTTTGTTGGGATTCTTCCTGGTGCTGTTGCTATTGACGTTATTCTTGAATTGGCGCTTGGCTTTTTGGGTTGCCATAGGTATTCCCGTATCCTTTGCAGGAATGTTCATTCTCGCCACCCAGTTTGGCATTACCATTAATGTGATCTCACTATTTGGAATGATCGTAGTGATCGGAATTTTGGTAGATGATGGGATCGTGATTGCGGAGAATATCTATGCACATTTTGAAAAAGGAAAGCCGCTCATGCGTGCAGCCTTAGAAGGNACTTTGGAGGTAATTCCTTCCGTTGTGAGTGCGGTGTTAACTACCATTATTGCCTTTTCATCCTTCTTTTTCTTNGCNGGCCGACCGGGGGATTTCTTCTCTGAGATGGCCTTTATCGTAGTCGCTACCCTNGCGGTATCACTGGTAGAAGGATTACTCTTCCTACCCACTCACTTGAGTCACGCTAAGCTGCAGCGCAATGAAAAAATGAATCCTGTGCAGCGCATAGCCACCGGAGCATTGTTCAAGGTTCGAGACCGCTATTATGCGCCGTTTTTGAAATGGTCGCTCAATAATAAATTGGTCACTATTGCCTTCTTTTTCGCAATCATGCTGGTGACTTTTGGCGCTATTGGCGGAGGAATCATAAGGACGCAGTTTTTCCCGTTCATTGAGCGCGATAATTTAGATATCAGCCTTGATATGCCGGCCGGGACGAACGACGAGGTGACCTTAAAATGGATCAACCACATCGAGGAAGCCGTTTGGCGCGTAAATGAGCAATACAAAGCGGAACGCGAGGACGGTTTAGATGTTGTGGTTGCGGTACAGAAAAACATAGGTCCACTGACCTCTAAGGCCCGATTAAACGTCAATCTGTTGGATTCAGAAACGCGTTTGACACCGTCCTT
>JGI26083J51738_10000954_pt1 | contig 15562 bp, 17 predicted proteins | sample SaaInl85LU_5_DNA_FD_51738 | JGI IMG/M metagenome (IMG submission 51738)
GGAGTCAGTACCTAACAATTTGTTATTTTTCGTGTCTGCTTGACGGAAACCGATTCGAAACTCGCCACGTGTGTCTAAGGAATAACCGGCATCAAATCCATACTCGCGAGTCTCGGTCGAGTAGGTTGAGGTCAATGTCCCTTCTTCATAAAGCGCACGATCTTCACGGACAAAACCGATGATCGCTGAAGCGAACCAATCCGAGCCATAGTCGATCGGCTGATACAGCTCTGATGTCACGCGGGTCTTATCACCCAAGGTCAATTCCGTTCGCCACTCGCCACCTAAGGGATTGATGTTGGTTGCACGAATCACCCCATTGAGATTGTATGAAGCACGCCCATCCAAGCTATCCTCGAGCGTGAAGCCAAGATCCAAATAGTCAGGACCCCAATCTTTCTCCTTGGTTTCGAGCGACAAACCAACTTGGCCCTCTTTCTCCAGCACCGAGACTTCGACCTGGTCAATGGTTTCCAATGCATAGATTTTTCCGAGATCGATTTCAGCCGCTCATTATCGAGCGGCTGACCTGGCCGGACCGTTAAACGGTTTGCGATGGTTTTACTGGAAGTACGAGGTGCGTCGCTGATCACCTCTACAAATCCGAGAGTTGGAGGATCGGTGCGTTTCAGTCGCTGCTGATTCCAAGCGAGGTAGGATTCAGGATCAATGGAAAATGGGGCAAACATATCAGGCATGGCTGACAATGACTTTCGTCCGATCGCCAACGCATCGTCAGCCTTGTTGAAATCAGCCGTCGCGATGCCCTCAGGAAAAATCTCGATCAGAAGATCACGCTCGGTCAGCGTTTCCAGTTGCGCTTCCGTATTTCGTCGAGTCAATAAATTCGTCAACTGATCAACGACTGTGACAACAGAGGTTAATTCGTTGGTGGAGTAACGCAGTGATGAAGTGTCGACCACAATGACCCTGTCGGCGCCCATATCACGTGCAACATCGACCGGAAGGTTATTCGCAACACCGCCGTCAACATAAAGACGATCATCGATTTCCACTGGCGAATACACCACAGGGACTGCCATCGATGCTCTCAACGCAGTCGCTAACGATCCTCGATCCAAGACCACGGCATCGCCTGTCGCCAAGTCAGTCGCCATCGCCCGAAAAGGAATCTGGAGTTCATCGAAGTCAGACACCGTGGCTGTTTCCAGTGTCAGTTCATTCAGGGCAAGGGCGAGTTTTTGTCCGCGCAGCGCGGCAAGTGGTAAACGCACATCTCCAGGTGCCACACCCAAATCCAGACCTAAAAAGTTTCGCCCCTCAAAGCTCTTGTTCCGGAAGCTTCGTTCATTGCGATCGGTGACATCACGAAGGGTTGAGTCCCAGTCCACAGAGAAGAGCTTCTCGCGAACTTGATCAGCACTTAAGCCAGACGCATACAGAGCACCCACCACGGCACCCATGGATGTTCCGGCAATGTAATCGATTTGCACCTGGTTCGCTTCCAGTGCTTCAAGGACAGCGACATGCGCAAAACCACGTGCACCGCCACCAGATAAAACCAATCCAGTTTTCTCGCGCGCAGACGCAACTTCAGTAATACTGAGTGCGATCAGGACGACAACAACGACATGGAATGGTCTGAACATGGGGCGTTTATTCGCTTCATCACGTAATTAAGACACCATGGTATCGAAAAAAAGCCGTCACCGTGACCCTTTGGTGATCAGGACCCCTGAAGGACTGTATTGCCCAAAGGCGCAAGCACATATCGATCCCTGGCGATCAGTCGATTGTGCATTAATCACCCATGCGCATGCTGATCATGCGCGCGCGGGGTCGAAGGACTATCACTGTGCGCTTGGCGGCGAGGGGTTACTCAAGCAGCGACTCGGTGACCAACAGATCACTCCCCATGCCTACGGCGACTCGTTCACACGTGGGGACGTTCAAATCAGCTTCCATCCCGCCGGCCATGTTCTTGGATCAGCGCAAATCCGTCTTGATGATGGGGATTCGGTGTGGGTCATTACCGGTGACTACAAACGAGACCCTGATCCAACCTGCAAAGCCTTTGAGCCTGTGCCCTGTGACGTTTTAATCACGGAGGCGACCTTTGCACTGCCCATCTATCGCTGGCCGTCCATGGATCAGACCATGGATCAATTATTCGCATGGTGGGATCATCATGTCCGTCATCAGCGTACCCCGGTTCTTCTCTGCTACTCATTAGGCAAAGCCCAACGCATGATGGCGGAAATTCAGCGTCGCTCAGATCGCTCGGTGAAAGTCCATGGGGCNGTCGCCACCTTAAATCGTCTCTATGAGCAGCAAGGGATCGATCTTTGTCCCTGGGAGCGTGCAAGCGAAACCAATCGAGGCGTCTCAAGCGATCTCGTCATCGCCCCACCGCAGGTCGCGGGATCCTCGTTTTTAAAACGATTTCATCCGACAGAGCTGGCAATGGCTTCCGGTTGGATGCAAGTCCGTGGCGTTCGGCGGCGCGCATCAATTCATCAAGGGTTCGTGGTCAGCGATCATGCCGATTGGAATGGTCTCATCCAGACAGTTCAGGAGAGCCAAGCCACCCAGGTGTACGCAACACATGGCGAAACTCGAGTGTTAACACGGTATCTCAACGAGCACCTCGATATTGCTGCAGACCGTTTAGAAACCGCATTCGGAATTGAAGAAGGCGTCGATCAATGAATTTTGTCGGCTTGTTTCAAGCGCTAGATACCAGTCAGTCGATCAATGCAAAACGGGATGCGTTGATTGAATTTATTCGTCATGCCGATGTGCTTGAAAGCGCTATCGCAGTTCAAGCACTCACCGGTCGACTGGAAAAAAAACGACTCAAACCCAGTCTTTTAAAGTACACAGCCAACCAAGCATTTGTTGAGACACCGTGGCTATTTGAAGAGTGTTACGCAACCGTCGGTGATCTGTCAGAAACGCTCGCCATCTTGTTTGCCAATCCTCAGGCGAAACCCCAAACCAATGCTCCGATTCTCCAGCAATGGATTGAACGCCAGACCACGCTCGCAGGCCTCAAACCAGAAGTTCTTGCCGATGCACTTCTCGCGCAACTTCAGGAGTTCTCCAAGGATGAGGCGTTTTTATTTCTCAAACTGTCATCCGGTGGCTTTCGGGTCGGAGTCAGCAAAGGCCTGGTCCACGAGGCAATTGCACGCGCTATCGACATGGATCGGGCGGTCATTGAAGAACGATTGATGGGACCGTTCGTCGCCGATCGCAAATGGTTACAACGACTGCAAGAACCGGTGACACAAAACGAGCTGGATGCCAGACCGCTGCCATTTTTGCTCGCCAATCCGATCACAGACGAGGAAATCGCCGCACTCAATCCACAAGACACGCTAGTTGAATACAAATGGGATGGCATTCGGGCTCAATTGATTAAAACCGATCAAACCATCCGTCTGTGGTCTCGAGGTGATCAGGACATCACTGAGCAATTCCCTGACATCGTTGACAGTGCAATCACCCTGCCGTCGCCCATTATCCTCGATGGCGAAATTCTCGCTGGAACTCCTGGCCAACTGCAGAGCTTCAATCAACTGCAGACCCGTTTGAACCGCAAACGCATCACACAATCACTTCTGAACACACACCCTGCTTTTTTTAAAGCCTATGATCTTTTGCGCTTTCAGGGCGAAGACATGCGCGATCAGCCGCTGGCTGCACGCAAAGCGGTGCTGGAAACCATCACGATCCAGCAAAGTCCTGTACTGTGCCCACAACGCGTTGCGGAGATTGCCGCGATGAGAGAGGCAGCACGAGACCTTGGTGCCGAAGGCGTCATGATTAAAGATCGACAGAGCACCTANGGAGCCGGACGGAAAGCTGGATATTGGTGGAAATGGAAACTGGACCCCATGACTGCCGATTGCGTCTTGATCTATGCGCAGGCGGGCCATGGACGTCGAGCAAACCTGCACAGCGACTACACACTCGCGTGCTGGAATGATCAGGATGAACTGGTCCCTGTTGCGAAGGCGTATTCGGGGTTGACGGATGTTGAGCTGAAAGCCATGGATCAATGGATCAGAAAACATACCATTCAGAAATTCGGGCCCGTACGGCAAGTCGAACCATTACAGGTCTTTGAAATTGGATTCGAGGGCATTGCCGCCTCCACCCGGCATAAAAGTGGAATCGCGCTTCGGTTTCCACGGATTTTACGCTGGCGGCAGGATGTGGGACCCAAGGACGCAGATGGATTGGCACATTTTCACGCACTGATGACGAATCACCATGCCCTTTGATCGTCTCCATGCTTACTTTCGCAGCAAGGGATTTGAACCCTTTGCCTTTCAGCTACTGGCATGGGAACGAACAGCCAACGGAGTCCATCAGTTGATCCAATGCCCAACAGGGTCTGGAAAAACACTTGCCGCAACCGGCGCCATGATCGAAAAACTCCTGGCGAACCCTCAGGCAGAGGGAGTCCGACTTTTGTACGTCACGCCGCTCCGGGCGATGACGAAAGATCTTGAACTGGCGCTGAAAGATCCATTGGTCGACAGTAAGGTGCGGGTACTTTCACGAAACGGAGATACATCAGCCAAAGATCGAGCGAGTCTGTTTCGACAACCTCCACAGATTTTGATGACAACCCCCGAGTCATTGTCGGTCATTTTATCGTCACCTAAATCTCAGGCGCTTTTTGCCTCCTTGGAATCGGTCGTCGTCGATGAATGGCACGATCTCATGGCATCCAAACGCGGCGTTCAAATGAGCTTATGTTTGCAACGCCTCCTACGCTTCAGCGCTGATGTCACCATCACTGGCGTCTCCGCCACCCTAAAAGACCCGAAAGCAGCCCTTGAGGTGCTCTTGCCGATGGGAGTCGACGGTGAACTGACTCAAGCCGATATCAATCGCGTGGTCACTCTCAGTATTGCTGAATCTGGCGAAGATGCTCGACTGCCCTGGGCTGGGCATCTTGGATTAAGTCTCCTCAAACCGGTCAGTCAACACCTATTCAAAGGCCAAACGACCCTACTATTTACCAACACGCGGAACCAAGCTGAGCAATGGTTTCAGGCGCTCAGCATTGTTCGCATGGATCTGTCCATCGCATTGCATCACGGATCGCTCGCTTCAGAGTCCCGACAACTGGTCGAAGCACAGCTCAAAACCGGCGAAATTGATTGTGTAGTCGCCACCAGTGCGTTGGATCTTGGTGTCGACTTCCAATCTGTCGAACGCATCATCCAGGTCGGCTCGCCCCGTTCGGTCAGTCGGCTCATCCAGCGCGCTGGCCGCGCAAGTCATCGACCAGGAGCAGGCACGGATGTCTTGCTGGTACCAACCAACAGGCTGCATCTTAACGAATACGCCGCCCTTGCCGATGCCCTAGATCATCAGTCTTTAGAGCCGATTCGACCACCGGAACACTGTCTTGATGTGCTGATCCAGCATCTGGTCACCATGGCCTTACAAGCACCATGGCACCCCGACGCGATGTTCCCTGAGATTCAGGCATCCTGGGCTTATCGAGATCTCTCAGAGGACACCTTTAATCGATTACTCACAGTGCTTGTCAAAGGCTCTGAATCACTCAAAGAATATCCCGAATATCGGCGTCTTGAACAACGCGACGATGGCTATTTTTTATTGGTGTCCCAGCAAACAGCCCGACGCCATCGAATGAGTATCGGCACCATCGTTTCGCATGCCCATGTCCGCGTGAAAATGCGCCGCGGTGGTTACCTTGGAGAGGTGGAAGAGTCCTTTGCCGGTCGACTGCGGTCTGGTGATATTTTCCGCTTCTCAGGCAAACGGCTGGAAATGCTGCGATTGGCTGATGGTGAACTCATCGTCAAACCAGCCGGGCGCGGAAAAGTCAGCGAAATCCCGCGATGGACCGGTGGACGATTACCGTTATCAGAAACCTTGGCCACCCGAGTCTCCGCTGATTTCCAACGACAACGCCCCTTATCTGAACGGATTCTGAATCGTCAGTGGTTGAAACAAGCGCTTGAAGAGACCTCAACTATCCAGTCGCACATCAGTCATTGCCCACGGCTTGAGGCCACAATGGCAGAGCAGTTTAAAACCCGAGATGGATTCCATCTATGCTTTTATCCCTTCGCTGGTTGGTTGGTTCATCAAGCACTGGGACCACTCATTGCGGCACGAGTTGCCGAGAGGATCCCAGCGACGCTGACAGTCACTGTGAATGACTACGGTATTGAAGTGCTGAGTCCAGAATCTGAACCACTCGATCACTGCCAAGCCCATTGGTCCTCGATCGTCTCTCCTGAGCATCTCACAAACGATCTCGAAAAAGCGCTGAACTTGTCAGAATTGGTTCGACGACAGTTCCGAGCCACCGCTCGCATCTCTGGTCTGATTTTCGAAGGCTATCCTGGCCGTCAAAAATCACTTCGTATGCTGCAATCCTCAGCAGGGCTATTGTATGACGTACTCCATCAATACGATCCCGAGCATGTGTTGCTCAATCAAGCCAAACAGGATGTCCTTCGCGACGAATTTGATATTGATCGACTACATCAAACACTTCACGAGTTATCCCGAAAACCACTCTCGATCAAAGTCATCGCGCAACCCTCACCACTTGCGCTTCCACTGGTGATTGACCGATTAAGCGCGCGCTTATCCACTGAAAGTGTTGCCGAACGGATGGCCCGTTTAACGAGGAACTTCCATGCAAATCATTGAGTTTGGAGCACAGCGATTTTCAGCTCGCGCAGATCGGACGCTATGGCACCCAGACAGCAGCACCTTGTTGTTAAGCGATCTCCATCTGGGCAAAGGTGCACATTTTCGGCAATCCGGNATTCCTGTTCCNGATGGTGGTGAGACAGATGATCTCAACCGGTTGTCAAACGCCATCACCGAAACCAATGCANCCTCGGTATGGATTCTTGGCGATTTGTTTCATCACCCGCCATCCATCACTGACGCTCAAATGGATCGGTGGACAAATCANTTGAGCGGACTGAAGGTGCAATTTCATGTGATTCTTGGAAACCATGATCGCAACGCGCACCCGTTTGCGACCGCGCTTGGCTTTCACATCCATCCCGAACCAACACTCTGGCAGGGCATCGAGCTTGCGCATCATCCAGATCACGGATNCCAAGCACGGATTGCNGGACATGTNCATCCACAAATTGAATTCAAGACTGCGGCAGATCATTTAGTCTGCGCCTGCTTTGCGGTGACCGATCAACGGTTATTGTTGTTGCCTGCATTTACGGCGTTCTCGGGTGGACCTCGCTTTCAACCCAGAGAAGCCTCCTGTTATGCAATCGTCGGCAATGAGGTATTGCCTCCCTATATTTAACCCCCATGTCATAAAAAAACCCAGGAGGTCGATCATGCGTTGGTTAGTATTTCTTACCCTTGGTATGTCATCGTTGAGTTGGAGTTTTGACAAAACACCCTCACCCGATTTTTCACCCAGTGACGTTGTTGAAATCGTCTTAGGAAGTATGGCGAAGAATGATTCTCCAACTCCCGATGCCGGCCTTCAACAAGCATTTGTTTTTGCAAGTCCTGCAAACAAACGATCGACAGGACCTTTTTGGCACTTTAAAGCAATCGTGAAACAGCCGACCTATGAGCCATTAATTAATCACACCAGCAGAACGTTAGGCGAGCCTGAATATGCAGGGACGCACAGTGCCTCCATTCCACTGATCGTGATCAGCTCCAATGGAGAGGCAGCCGGTTTTCTCTGGTCATTATCCAAACAAACCAGTGGTGATCACGCAGACAGCTGGATGACCGATTCGGTGACTCGAATTCCGCTTGGTCCAAAATTGAACGCGCTTTGATGTACACCATCATCACTGAACCGGAAAATACCGCTCGTCATGCGCGCGAATATCAGGTCCTACTGTCTTGGTTTCAAAGACGCCAGCACGAGCTCGGAATCGATCAGATGACCGATGGTGATCCGATGGATCCGCATCATCCCTACAATCAAGCATTTGATGCACTGTGCAAGGAAGCCGAGCATTATTGGCGTCGTGAACGCAATTATTGGCCATCCCCCTTGCAACTTTCCCACGCCTTCTTTCAAATGGAAGACCCGATACGGCCGGATAACCTCACAGCATGACTGACCCGATATTAATCACAGGTGGCGCGACCCGCTTAGGTTTTGCGCTCGCGATGCATTATTTGAACAATGATCAACCAGTGGTGCTCACCTACCGCACAGAACGGCCCGAAGTCGGCCAGCTCACGGCGGCCGGCGCGGTCTGTATTCGCGCTGATTTTTCAACGGATGACGGGGTCTACCAGGCATCTGAACTGCTGCAAGAACGATGTCAACGGCTTCAATCGATCGTCCACAACGCATCCAGCTGGTTCGCAGATCCAGGTGGCCATCATGATCTCGAGAATTTAGCCCTCATGATGCGGATTCATGTTGGTGCGCCGATGGTTTTCAGTGATGCCCTTCATCAGGCGCTGCTCCANGCACACAACCCCTCGATTGTGAATGTGTCAGATCATGTCGCGAATCGAGGGAGTGACAAACATATGGCGTATGCNGCGTCGAAGAGTGCGCTGCTGAATCTGACAAAAAGCCAAGCCAAAAAATACGCGCCTGATATCCGTGTGAATGCGTTATGTCCCGCGCTATTGGAGTTCCGTGATGATGACGATGCGCTTTACCGTGAACGAGCGATTGCAAAGAGTGCACTAAAGCGGGTTCCTGGATTTGAAGTCGCAATTGAAGCGATTTGTTATCTGCAATCCAACCATTACACCACAGGCACCGTATTGCCTTTAGATGGTGGCCGGCCGTTGGGTATGCCCTGATGCATTCAACCCCAAGAACCCTACCTGCCGATGTCAGCCGAGCCTTGCAAGAAGATATTCGATCCGGTGATGTCACCGCTGATCTCATCTCTGCAACGCAGACTGGCCGTGCTGTACTGATGACCCGCGAGGCCATGGTTGTTGCTGGCCTGCCTTATGCCACAGAAACCTTTGCTCAAATCGATCCAAGAGTCGTGATTACATGGCTTGTGAACGAAGGTGATGCAATCAACGCCGGTAGCCAACTGGCCATCTTCGAAGGCCCCGCGAGGGCCTTATTAACGGCGGAGCGAACGGCTTTGAACTTCATTCAATTGCTGTCTGCTGTGGCGACTCGAACGCATCAACTCGCGCAATTGCTGGACGGCACATCGGCCAAACTGTTTGATACACGAAAGACCCTTCCTGGGCTTCGCGATGCACAAAAATATGCAGTGAAAGTCGGTGGTGGTGAGAACCATCGCATTGGTCTCTTTGATCAAATTTTGATTAAGGAGAACCATATCGCAGCCTCTGGAAGCATCACTCAAGCCATCCAAACGGCGCGACGATTGCATCCAAATGTGAAAGTGCAAGTTGAAGTAGAAACCTTTGAAGAGCTTGATGAAGCACTGGCGGCACAGCCCGATATCATCATGCTAGACAACTTCGACACTCAGGCATTGCAACAAGCGTTAAGCCGTCGATCGGCGGCCCACTGCGACCATATCGAATTCGAAGCATCCGGGGGCATCACCGAGGAGAACTTGAGAGAAATCGGGCTCTCAGGAGTTGATCGAATCTCGCTTGGCACCCTGACCAAAGACATTCGTGCAATCGATCTCTCGATGAGGGTTGAATTGTCATAAAAACCATGTAGCTTTTCCGATTAAGGAGAACTGATGCACGAACGTATCTTGCGTTTAAACATCGCCGGTTCCCCGGTTGAATGGCTGAACTGGGAAGATGCGGTGACCCTACAGGCACGAGGAATGGTGGCCTGGACGCTTGGCTCTCCCTGCATGACGGTCCGCGGTGGACGATCGAGACAAACCGGCGAGCAGTCGAGGCTGGTTTTGCACTCGATCATGGCTTGCGAAGGTCGTGTCTTTGACCTTGCAAGCCGAATCCCGAACCTCACCAACACCTCTCTTTTTCGTCGCGACCAACATCTCTGTCTATATTGTGGAAAATCATTCGAAGAACGGCTTTTGACCCGTGATCATGTCATTCCTCTGTCCAAAGGCGGTAAAGATCACTGGATGAATGTGGTCTCTGCATGCCGTCGCTGCAATCAGTTCAAGGGAAATAAACTGCTTGATGACACCCATTTGGAACTGTTGGCGCTGCCTTATACACCCAATCACGCGGAATACTTGGCGCTGATTAATTCGCACAGAATCCGATCGGATCAGATGGAATTTTTACGACCAAGCTTTAGCCGGCAAAGTCGCTTGCGTTGACCTCAGTCTTCGGCAATTCTTAACGCTCACTTCACTATTGGACATCACATGAATCCTTGGATTGTTGAAATCACACGCGGAGATTGCGTAGAAAGTACATCGATCGGCCATGGTGTTGTCCTCTCAGCGAATGGACAACCCTTGTTATCCTTTGGGGATTTACATCGGGAGACTTTTCCACGATCGGCTGCTAAATGGATCCAAGGACTCGAACTGGTATTAAGCGGAGCTGCCGATGCGTTTGGCTTGGATGATGCGCATTTGGCGGTCGCCTGCGCGTCTCACAATGGTGAGCATGAGCATGTCACTCTGGTGGAACAGTGGCTGACCCAATTAGGATTGAACACCGACGATCTTGAGTGCGGAGTCACACTGCCCTTTACCGAACCGGTTCGCCTGCAATTAAGTCATGATCATCTGACGGCGACGCAACTGCATCACTGCTGTTCGGGTAAACATACCGGGATGCTTGCTGTCTGTGCGCACCTCGGATGGCCCACGGATGGCTATACCGACTATCACCATCCGCTACAGGTGAGAATCCGCGAGCACATGACGACGATCTTTGGAGTTGATGCCAACACACTGCCCTACGCATCGGATGGTTGTTCGGTTCCAACTTATGCATTACCTCTGGATGTGATGGCCTTAGGATTTGCCAAACTGGGAGCCGGGTATTTCTCCGATGCGATCAATCAAGCAGCAACTCGCCTCAGGACCGCACAAGCCAATGCGCCCTTTATGGTCGCAGGTTCAGAACGACTCGACACCATGTTGCTAGAAGCGGGCCTGGGTCGATTACAGGTCAAAATGGGTGCTGAGGGTGTGTATCTTGGAGCCATTGCTGACCGAGANATCGGTTTTGCTCTGAAATGCGAAGATGGATCATTGCGTGGGCAAGAGGCACTGGTGATCGAACTGCTTCGCGCCATTGGTGAAGATGCCATCGTTGATCGATTACCTGATGAGGTCAAGCATCCACAGATCCGAACCGCTCGCGGAGAGTCGGTCGGACAGATTTCAGTGCGTCGTCGTCGCTAAATCCAGAGCAGTCGCTGATGCATCTGATGGTCGCGCGTCACTAACAACCCACTCAAGCATGGTCTCGACATTGGCCTGTGCTTCTCGAGCGATCACAGCCGGCGCAACGGTGGATTCAATCGGTGTTCCAACAGCCACGCGACCGCGGATAAACGGTGCCTGACAAAGGCGTGTCATGTGCGATACAAAATCGTCGTCGCCCGCATAGGAGGCTAAATCTTTTCCGGGTCCGTGATAACTCAAAGCCAGCGGAACCACTGGGACACCGGCGCGTCGAGCGGCTTCAATCAGTCGACTTCTGAACTTGATCGGCATCGGCCCACGCGTGGATGTCCCTTCAGGAAAGACGACGACCTGATCCCCCTGCCTGAGGGCAGCCTCTATATCACTCAGTGCGATTTCAGCAGACTTCCGGTCACCCCGGTTGACGTATAAGGTCCCTGCACCGGTGGCGAGTTTGCCGACAATTGGCCAGTTTGCCACTTCGGCTTTCGACAGAAAGCGCACATTCATGACCGATCCAATCAACAAGATATCGATCCACGATAAATGGTTCGACACGATCAAACACGGACCCTTCGGAAGATCACCGACCAAAATGCGCTCAAAACCGAACAAATGTAGCGCCTTTCGGTGCCACAATTGGACTTGACGACGCGTCAGTCGAGGATCGTTTCGCTTGGCCAAACGCTTCAGCGTCCATAAGCCTCGCACCATGTGAAGAATNATCTGAANCAGTTTCATGCGGTAATTGCCACCTCTTGTGGTTTGCCGACCTGATCTGCAGCCTTCGANTCGCGCCCAAGGAAATGTTTGAAATAGCGNTGATTCAATTCACGCATATCCAACAATACCATCAAATCCGCCACACCAAATTCTTCATCTAAGCTCGGCTCGCCACACACCCACGCACCCAAGCGTAAATAGGCTTTTAACAGCGGCGGCATAATGGCACCGTCGACCTCAGATCCTGACCATGGGTTCACTGGAACACGCGGCTTTGCCCGCAACGATTGTGGACTCATATGCTTGGCGCGCAGTCCGTTCATCAGGGTCTGCACCAACTGACCGTCGTCACGACAAGGCACACTGGCACATCCCAGCAAATAATCGATGTCCCAACGCTTCATCAACTGTGCGATCCCACTCCACAACAACATGATTCCNCCGCCTGAGCGNAAATCAATGTGNACGCAGGTACGGCCCAGTTCAACCACTTCGCCATTGAGGCCTGAAATAAAACCTGCTGAAAATTCAGATTCCGAATAGAACCGGCCAATGGTTTGCGCGGCCTCTTTACGTAGCAAGCGTGTCGAGGCCACAACGCGTCCAGTACTCAGCTCTTCGACCAACAAGTGCTCACAATGAACATCGAAATCATCGGTCTCGACGCCTGGCTTACTGGTATGCACTTGAGCACCCATTTCACGGGCGAAGACTTCGTAACGAAGACGTTGCGTCTTCTCAATTTCTTCCTGGTTGGTTGCAAGACGGACCGAAAATCCCTGACTCCGGTTGAGTTCTGCCATCGACATGCGTAGTTCCCTTGGATGTTTTTGGCAGTGTAAGAACCACGAAAGACGGTTCGATGAACAAATGATGACAGTTTAATGACACCGACTCGAGCGCCTTCCCTTGAGCAAATGACAAGACGTTAACCGTCACACAAATGAAACAAAAGCGTCATATAACATGCAAAACAACGAGGCTCGATATGACAACTCTTCACACAATTGCGATCGTAACAGACGCTTGGTTTCCGCAGGTGAATGGAGTCGTCAGAACGCTCTCCCGAACCAAAGAGGAACTTGAAAGCCGGGGGTATCGTGTCGAAGTGATCAGCCCTGAGGGGTATCGATCCGTCCCTTGTCCGACCTATCCAGAAATTCGTTTAGCGTTATTCGCGGCTCGATCAGTGAAAAAGAGGCTCACCCATCTCAAACCGGATGCGGTGCATATCGCAACAGAAGGACCCCTTGGGCTTGCTGCAAGGCGCTGGTGTCGACGGAATCACTTACCCTTTACGACCAGCTACCACACCCGATTTCCGGAATACGTCAGACTTCGTGTACCGATTCCTTTGACATGGTCTTATGCATTTCTCAAATGGTTTCATGGACCAGCACATCGGATGTTGGTGGCCACTCAATCGATGGAAACAGAACTGGTTGAACGCGGATTCCGAAACATCGGCCGATGGTCTCGGGGCGTCGATTTGGATCTCTTCACACCAGATGTTCAACGGATGGCTCCGAAAGTCCCTGTGCTTTTATATGTTGGGCGTGTCGCGCCTGAGAAAAATATCGGTGCGTTTTTGGATACTGACTGCGAGGGCATTAAACGCGTCGTCGGTGGCGGTCCTGAATTAGATGACTTAAAAGCCAAGTATCCTGATGTGGAATTTGTGGGCTACAAACACGGTGAAGAATTGGCTGCGTGCATGCGTGATGCCGATTGCTTTGTGTTCCCGTCGCTGACCGATACCTTCGGGTTGGTGATTTTAGAATCTCTCGCCTCAGGTGTGCCTGTCGCTGCCTACCCAGCTCCTGGACCGATTGATTTAATTGAGAATGGCCAAAATGGCTGGATCTCCGAAGATCTCGGTGATTCGATTCGACGGGCGTTACAAGTCGATCGCGTCGCTTGTCGTCAATTTGCTGAGACCTTTTCCTGGCAACATTGCACGGATCAATTTGCCTCACAGCTCAAGCCAGCTCCCCAAGAATTACTCGAACAAGCAGTGTCATAAAAAGTTCATGAAATCGACGCAAAGGCGTCACCTGAGCTTCATACCATGGCCACATGAGCGATCAGGGGAACCTCATGCAGACATCAGGATGGGCTCAATTCTTTCATCACCTCGATCGGGTCGAAAGACCATTGTGTGCTCTTGCCAACACATTGGCGGAGATCCCCTCGGTTCATCGCATTTTCGAATTCTTCTCAAAACTCGGCGACGGCCCGGCTTGGGTGGTTTTATTCGTGATGATCGGACTGACCACACCGGATGCTGGTAATCTTCCTGCTGTATTAATCGGCGCTTGTGCGTTCAATCTCGGACTCTATAAGTTGATTAAGGGGCAGACGCTCCGCAATCGACCTTGCACCACCTGGGATGCAATCAATCCAAAAACTCCACCGCTTGATCACTACAGCTTTCCAAGTGGACACACACTCCACGCAGTCACCATCACGTTGATCATTCTTCCGGTGCTTCCACTGCTCGGTTTACTCTTGGCTCCGATCACCTTAATGATCATGGCATCACGCATCATTCTCGGACTTCACTACCCAAGTGACGTCCTGATCGCGACTGCGATCGGATGGACGGTTGCGTCAGCNGCAAGCACTCTCGTCGCACTGTAAGCGACGCTTATCCCACCAAAATAAGACAGGCGCCAACACTCGGTTATAGACCAGAGTTGCNATGTGATAGACGCCCGGAAGACGAACGAGACGGCCAAGGACCCGATAACCCGGCATTTCTGCCCAAAGCGCTAAAAACGCATCCACGCCAATTTTGAGCTCACCCTCTTTGGTTCGNACATGGAGCCGTCGCTTGGCATCAGTCGGTGACAAAGCAGATGCTTTCAGCATTGGCCCNTCTGNTGAGATTTTCTCGAAGCCCAAATCAATGCCGCGTTTCGAACACAATGCCCGGTAGTGATCGATTTCAAACGAACACACCGGGCATTGATCATTGTAGAGAACAGTCAGTCGATTCATCTCCTGTGAATGGGGGATCATCGACTGCTTTGCAAGTTACAGAGGCACCCGACAGTCAGCAGGAACATATTGATTAATCTGAGAACCAGATGCTTTACACGTCCAGGTCAATGTTTGGTTAGTAGTACTCGGTTCAAAAATGATCGATGCAGCATCAAGGGCAGCTATTGAAGTTCCCTGGAGAGCTAAGGTAATAACGCCATCACTTACTTCAGCACTTTCCACGTAAGTCGATGTAATGTCTGCCTTTGGCGGTAGCCCAGCGGCCATGTTGCTCGCGGGCAAAGCACCATTAGAAATGTAAGCCTCACTGACAGATGCCTTCACCTGTGACGCCATTGAGATTGCCTCAGACACCTTAGCGCGGGTCGCATAATCCTGATATGCAGGAATCGCCACCACTGCCAAAATGCCAACAATCGCCACCACAATCATTAACTCAATTAATGTAAATCCACGTTGGATTCTAGTCATCGTGTGTCTCCTCTGTTTGTTCACGACCACCGGAATCTAGTTCGAAACCGAATCCTTGATTTGCTGCCTTACGCCTTCGGTCCAATCACCTG
>JGI26083J51738_10000976_pt1 | contig 15424 bp, 7 predicted proteins | sample SaaInl85LU_5_DNA_FD_51738 | JGI IMG/M metagenome (IMG submission 51738)
AACCATTCCCTAGGCCAGGCAATAGCCCTGTTTCCTTTTCACTTGGAGGGCGCCAAGCCCATGCCGTGCGCCTTCAAGCACTGACCCTACCAAATAGCGCTTTTCAAAGATACACTTTTGCTTTAGCTGAGATGGAAGTTTACGCGAATGGAGTCAATATTGCNCCGAAAGGTGAAGTCATTTCGTCGTCTCTGTATAGGCCTGCTCAAGCCGATTGGGATGAGCGGGCGCTAACCGATGGCTTCGCTACACGCGGGGAAATCATGCCGTTATTGACTTGGCTTGAAGGCTTAGCAAAGAGAGGGACGCTTGAAGCTGAACTGGCTTCGCTGATCGAGGCGCGGTCAATTTCACAAGCTAGGCTCACACAACAACTCAGAACGACCGTCATCGTATTATTTGCCGCACTCCTACTTGCTGGCTACATGATGCTTTACAACCGGGGTAAGCAAAAAAAATATCAGCAACAGCTTCAAAGCCAAATTGCTTCTGACCTACACGATGAGGTGGGCAGTAATTTAGCGAGCATTACCATATTAGCTTCTGCCGCGAAGGATCAATGCGAGCCTAATTCTTCACTAGCAAAGAGCTTGCAAAGAACAGTCGATATCTCTAAGGAAACCGCCTCCTCAATGCGTGACATTATATGGGTACTTCATCCTAATCGCAAAAATAAGCTTAGCTTAACTACAAGATTACAGGATATAACGGCGAGTTTACTAGCCGACATTGATTACACTTTGGCTAAATCNGAAAACATCTTAGTCAATCAACTTTCCATGAATACATTACATCATTTTCTACTATTTTATAAGGAAGCTCTGCACAACTTGACAAAGCATAGCCAAGCGAGCGAAGTAGATATCATTCTAAGTTCGCACAAGCGATCCATACGATTAGTGATCATTGATAACGGCATACCCCTACCCTCTGGATCTCTTCCTAAAGGACTCAGATTGCGCGCACAAAAAATACCTGCGCTTCTGAGTTATCAGAGAGAAGCCGAAGAAAACCGCTTGAGCCTAGAAATTACATGAGCACCGAACCGCTATCCGTGTGGTTAATTGAAGACCACCAAAATTATCGAGATATTGTTGCTGCAGCACTNCGTGCGCGAAGTGAAATCAAAACCCTACTCGATTTTAAAAATGCCGAAAGCGCACTCAAGCGGCTCAAAAGCATGCCATCCTCTATGCCCGATGTCATACTACTAGACCTGGGCTTACCTGGCATTTCTGGACTAGAGGCCATTCCTCTTTTCAAACAGTATCTTCCAGAAACCGACATCATCGTGCTCACCGCATTTGATAATAAACCAAAAGTATTTGAAGCGATCGCAGCCGGAGTCTCTGGGTACCTACTCAAATCATCCACTCCAAACGAAATCACAAAAGCGGTCATGGAAGTCCGCAATGGAGGATCGCCACTCACACCGCAGATTGCCCGTCATGTAATTACTGCATTCTCCGCAACACGAACTAAAAAGCTGGCGACGGATTTAACGCCACGCGAAAAAGAAATTCTGGCTTACTTAGCGGATGGTCTCGCCAAAAAACAAGTGGCTGATAAATTAAACATCAGTCCCCACACAGTTGATTATCACGTCCGAAAAATTTACGGTAAACTCCATGTCAACAACCTCTCTGGTGCGATCACAAAAGCAGTCAAAGACGGCCTCGTTTAGTTGATCAATGATAACTCAACAAACGTGCCTCTCCGCGGCTCATTGGGAGACGATAAAAACAGATTGAATTGGTGATAGCTCCAAAACGACTTCTGTGTATTCGACCTCACCTTTTTTGACTGCATGGTGTAACCATTCTTCCTGAATCTCACCGGTATGAGGATTCCAACTTTGGGGAGTCAGGCGGCCGCGTAATTGCACTGTAGCTTTGATCGACTCGTCGCTGGAATTGGATAAATAATAGATATCCCGCCCGTCTTTGACTTTATGGATATAAGAGAGATGCGAGGGCCCTTCTGGCAGCTGCTCGTCCAGAAGAATACTCACGTCCGGAACTGGCAAAAGTGCATCAATTACCGTAGAGAGCGTTTCTCTATTCGGATGTGGGATGAAAACAGCACATCCGCCCCGATCGTTTCGCTGGGTTTGAATCTCCTTAGTTTGATCCTCTGTCGAATCGATTCCAAAGATCGTTTGGACAAGGTCGACCACTTCCTCGTCTCCGCCGATCTTGGTGGACTTGTGGGGAAGTTGCGTCGTAGCAATGACGGTTCCGCCCTGTTGATAAAAGGCATTGATCTTGGCTAAGGTCTCAGGAGTGATTATGCAACTCCCCGTCATGATCATGGCGCGATACTCCTGATGAACCCCTTGGTTGTTCAAGCGAATCCGCCCGTCTTCTAAACTATATTTCTCCTCCAGAAAAAACTCAGGGTGAACAAAGGTAAAATCTCTTCTAAGCTGCCTGCTGAGGAGCCCACTGATTTCCAGATAATCGGTGATCGGTGAAACGAAGTCTCCTTGGTGATGATTCGCTGGATCTTCAAAGCGATACCAACCTGCCAATTCTTCATACGGATAGAGCACTGCGATGTCTGACACTCGCCGACCCCCTCGAAGTAGAAAACTCGCGCGACCAATAAACTCTGAATAGTCTGGTAGATCCGCCGCGATTTTTTCGCTATCGCTAGAAACCAAGGGCGGAATGCGCTCCTCAAGGGTTACGTCATTCCACATCGCGTGCGGTATGACAATATTCACACCACGGGTAAACAGATCCATCGCATTGCGATAGAGCGTGTCGGTGTTGAATGTTTCTTCAGGAAAGGCTCCATAAGTTTCAACCGCAACATCTGGACGATCATAATAGTCCGCCGCCGAGCTGATCATCTTAAAACCATTTTGACCGTAGCCATAACCGATGATTGAATCCATTAAGGGAATGGCGGTGTAACGATAGAACTTGAAAATATCGCCGTTCATCGCCACAGGGTTCGGCCCATAGTTTCCTGGTGGATGCCCCGTATCTTTCAGCCCATTTTTCTTTGCCCATTCAGACACCAGTTTTGGAAAGCCTTCAGCCAGTAACTCTGCACGCGTTCTAAAAAATGCGTGACGCAAGGCTTCGGTTTCTGGGCCCACATCATACCAGAGAGCTGGATAATGAGGTGCAGGATCATAGCCATTGAGTGCTTCAAACGCTTCATTGAATCGTGCAGTCCAACCGCGCGGATAACGATAGAACCCGACATCGTCGAAGAATACTGTTTTGATCGTCTTGCCAAATTCCTCTCCAAACCGCAGAGCATATTGATCATAGGTCAACGTTATCAAATGCTCGACTGCCTCAGGGTCTAGATAATCTGCTTGCCTGTATTCCTTGTGAGTGCCGTCGGTGACCAAGACGAAATACATTACTTTCCATACGCCTAGCTGAGATGTTTTCCATTCTAGCTCATTCTCTTTGATGAATGGGCGCAGATCAACACGTTCTTTAGTTTCAGCATGCATCGCCACCGCGCCCATGAGCTTACCGCGTGGTAAGCGATCAAAAAAACGCATGGCCCCGACAAACTGCTTTTCGACTAGGTCCAAACGCTTGCGGGTGTGCTCTGGATATTGCTTTTCCATTTTGCCACCAGCCATTCCGCTTGGGAAGCCTGCGTCGTCATAATAGATCACCTCTAAGTCTAGTTCCTTAGCGGCATCCATGATGTCTGCATAACGCGCAAAATACTCATCACACAGAAACTTCGGCTTTATATCAACGCATGGCAGCGGACTCACTCCAGTAAATCCCGCCAGCTCTTTGGCGTCCTTTAACTGTTTATATATCCCACTCTTTGTCAGCTCTCCGTTAATAAACCAAAACGGCATTGGCTTATATTCGCTAGGTGGGCTCTGAAAGCGGGATTTCCACACCTCACTTTCAGAGCCCGTATGACAAAGGTTTGAGCGGGTAGTAGGCATAATTATGATCTAAAATTTGAAAATTACCGCCTACTCAAACCTGCAACTTGTCCGTCTAGTAGCGTGCCTGACTGATGAGACTCCACGAACCATAGGAACATTGAATTTGATGAACTTATCATCCTCACCGTTCCATGTGATACCAAGGGAATTGCGGACAAAGGCACCCCTCTCCCAAATAACACTTCCGTTTGCGGTAACCGATTTCGGCGAGATGGATGCCTTGGGAATACCGACAATCGCGGTCGTGTCTTCCGGAGAATCGAGCTTCACGCCATAGGCTCCGTCCACTAACTTTATTTCCACCGAGATATCGCCCTTCACACTGGGAATCACCTGATTGATAGCTGTGAAATGCTCTAGGTTCGGAAGGATGGCAAACTCACTCCATGCGAGTTTGGTCGGCGCAATCCCTGCGATGTGTTTGGCTAGAATGGTATTCGGCGCATTCCACGCATGATTATAAGAGCCACCTTGCGGAAACATTTCATATAGCGTGCTGAGCCATGTGCGGTCGACTTGGAGTTGGTAGCGTTCCTTCATGCGCTCCAGTGCCGCATCATAGCGTCCCGCATAGCACATCGCCTCTTCCACCATCCACTCAAAGTGTGGACTGCAGAACTGATTAGGAATCAAAACGTTTTCGACAATCGAATCGTATTTGTCTGGACCCGCTAGACCAGACAGAATCGTCAAAGAGTTGCCGCGGTCATCCTGAAACTTCTTAGGGTTACTGGAGTAAAATGCCCCCTTCCAATACTTTTTATCAAATCCAGTATCCATAGACTGAATACGCTTATCATACCAGGCGATGTCTTTTTGATTACCCAGCACGATCGCCATTTTCTTAGCACTATTGAGCGCCATGTAGTAAAGCGAATCAAGGATCAGTTTATCATCGACGGTTCCCTTTTCTCCCCAGTCGCTCCAATTCCATGAATCCATGGAACGTTTTTCTCGCTTCGGTAGTCCATCGCCGCCCATCGTCCAGAGATCAAGATAATCACGAATATAGGGATAGGCGTAGCGGAGGGTCGCTTCGTCGCCAGTATTCACATAATACTGCCAGACGCATTGATCCACAAACTGCAAGCTCTGCGTGGGCAACTCACGAAGGCGTAACGGACCGAGCGCCCCGTAAACCCCATCATGGCTATACGCCATCGTAATGCGAATGGCTTTTTTCAACAACTGACGTCCGGCATCGTCCATGCAGTAAAACAAATAACTTGCCTGATCCGCCACATCACCGATCCAGCAGGCGCGTTCGCGATCCGGGCAATCCATGAAATTATCACGAGCGCAGACAAATAATGTATTACGCCCCATCCACCAGAGACGTTCGTAGAACGGATCACTGGATGTAAACGAACCCGCCTCAATATCACCCACACTCATCCAGCGATACTTCAGGCCCAGCACTTTGACCCCTGCTGGAATTTCGTATTTGATTTTGTGACCATTCATCCAGGAAAGGCTTTCGAATGACTGCTTTCCTTGTTTGGTGGTGTAGTATGCGTTGATACGGTTCAAGCGATTGTCGGTGGTGATATTAATTTGAAGCCCCGCTTCAGCCTCCACGACCAGATAAGGAGTGATCTGTTTATTGAAAGGTAGTTCGCAGCTGATCGTTTCGCCTTTGCTGACAAAGGGAAATTTGGATTCTGGATAGTTCTCGTAGAACTCTAGACCATGGTTCACTAAAGCCGGCACGTAGTTTTTCTCTAGGTTATACCAAGGAGCCACTGGTGGAATTCCCTTTTCGGTAGCCGCTTTCCAATCGGCATCGGCAAAGTCGGGCTCTATCCAACCATTCATCTCTTTGCGCGCATCATATTTCACGCTATACTGCACAATGTTCTTATCCGGCTCACCGCTGTCCAGCGCGTAGGCTGGGTCCGCTTTGACCTTCCAGCTCTTGTCGGAAACTACCTTGCGACCACCTATATCAGCTTGGAAGATAAAGCCACCTTTACCGCTGTCGATATGTGTTCCCTTATGTGTCTCACGTCCCCAATACCATGCCAATACAGCTATGGTATTTTCTCCAGGCTTGAGGTATTTGGTAATGTCGACCGTTTCATACCAAGTGTTGGAAGGCTTGGTATCTGCAGGATCCAGCCACATTTCCTTCTTTCGTTTCCATGGTTTGGCGGGGCTCGGGCCTCTCGCCACACTGCCCTCGAAGACTGCCAGTTCTCCATTAATCCACATCCAGTATTTGCTGTCTGCGGAAATATTCGCGATCACCTGATCAGGCACTGCATCGATATTCACGGTCCTACGAAATGACACCCAAGCATTGTCAGGTCCATCCTCAGCTTGCCAAATCCACTGCGCCTGCCAGTCGACCGAACCTTGATTCGCCATCGCACACATCACTGCGCAAATACTTAATAATCCAAATGTAATTAACTTTTTCATAATCATGACTCCTTACTTCGATAAGATAATCGCCTTTTGTATTTCCTGTTTGAGTTGCACCGGACCGAGCAGACCAGAGGGCAACAATTCTTTATCTTTTCTATAAAAATTGAAGGTGGTAAATGTTGAGCGTGGCCCGTTAGGCATTGGCTCATTGTTCACATACCACTCGGGCATTTTTGCCTCGGGACCTCGCGCATAGCCTGAGGTNTCTTTCAGGGCTTCATCGCCAATCAAGCGATTGCTCCAAAGATTCGTTACTCGGACTTCGAGCTGGTTACTTCCTTCGACCAACTGATCGGTCACATCGATCACAAAAGGAGGCTTCCATAATATGCCTACATTGTTCCCGTTTAGAATTATCTCTGCGGCAATCTCAACACGTCCGAGATCGAGGTAAACACGCTGTCCTTCCCCCTGCCATCCAGTTGGGACATTCAACATCGTTCGATAGGCCGCCGTGCCAGAAAAGTGTTTGATGTCGTCGCGAGTGTGATCCTTCCAATCTGACAGTGACATGAAGTCGATCATCCTATCGCCTGTCAGCCCAGGCCCGTCAAATTCTACCCGCCAAGCTTGATTCAGCTGGATCGGCTTTTTCAGATCTACTACGACGACCTTGTCGATCTGCCCTGAGATCCGTGTGATTTCGTATTCTCCCTGAGATTCAGAAATGAGCTGCATCTTGTTATTTTCATCCAAAATAACACGTCCACCTGCTGGCGTGACTTTCGCTATCGGATCCAAACCTGCACTTGATTCACGGAAGACCACAAATACGGACCCATATGGATCCAAGTCGATCGCCATGTCCGTGCGTCCATTTTTCTGCGCGAACTGCGCCTGCTTTTCTACTTTTCCAGTATCAGGATACCATAGCTCAGGGATTCGGTCGCCTACGCGGAATGAGCAATGCAACGTTTGTGGCGTTTTCTCGCGGTGATGGACAAAATACACATCATCCGCTCCGACTTTGCGGTGCATGAAATAGGCACCAGGTTGCTCTTTAATCAGTAGATCAGGTTCCAACGAGAATAGACTTAGGTTGGCAGGTAGCTTGTCTGCAAAAAGCACCCGACCTTGGCCAACCTGATTCATGCTCCCTGGCTTGCCCCAGAGCTGATTTGCCAAGTCAGAAAATTCATCCGCTTTGGTCTGNCGCTCCAGATAACCGATCGGCCCAATCGGTTTTTTACCAACAATCGTTACGCCCGCCTCTGCGAGCGCTTGTAGACGCTTGAGTGATTTGAGATGTATGCGATCGCAATCATTCAACACAAGAATCGAATAGGTGGTTCCTTCAGGTAGCACCATTTTTCCATCTTTCACGGTGATGCGGTTTATCAACACGTCGGTATTACAACTGTCATGATTGAACCCATCGGGCAACGAGGCTTGATCTCGCGTCACGGGACCATTCGGTTCATTGTCGCCGATATATACCAATACGTCGGCAACTGGAACGCCTTGACGGAGCATGAACGAACCGCGTTGATTGTATTTCATCCATGCCTTGCCGGCGTTATACCACCAAGTCTGTGTGCGGTCGATATGCGACCCCACNCTGCCCATGGTCATGCCCGGAGCAACATGCGGATTNGCCTGATGCGCATAACGGTGAAACATGAATTCGTTAATTCCTCGCGCCCAGGACNCGTCGCCGTATTCCTTCATCAACCACGGATGCCCCTTCCAGTTTAAGTCCGCCCACGATGTAAATGACTCGGCCGAAATGACAGGCTTGCCATAGATGTGCGCCGACTGCACTGCGGAGTGAACATTGAAGTCATCATTCATCCAAAATTCGCCCATAGGGATGTCACAGGCACCCCCCACTGCGAGGTCATTCAGAGGGCCATTGCCATACGGCTCAATGTAAGATTTCATTCCGTGCTCATTGCAGAGATCAGTGAAACGCTGAAAATAGTTTTCGGTCATCATATTGGCAACCAAGGAACGGAAATCCGCGCAAACGGCTTCCACAGTTGCTTCATCACTGATAAAGTGACCCGCTAATGCAGGCAGAAACGGCGTCAAATCGTAGCCCATTTCTTTTTGATAGATTTCATCAAAACCATCGGTCCAGTTTTGCCAGCCCATCTCATAACTATCGATTTCGGAGAAGAGTAAGGACTTCCCCACCAAGGGACCGCTCTCCTCAATGACCTTCCCCATGTAGGCTTCAAAATGCCGATCCAAGGCACTCGCATCGAGCTTGTCNCACTCAAGACCTCTCCCAACATTCGTAGCTGGAGTGTTTTGCGCGCCGGTAGTGGTGTAACCAAATCGCATGATTCGCCAGCTCCCTTCGGGTAGTTGAGTCGACAAGGAATGCCCTTTCAACTCACCACGATGCAGCACCTTGACCCGATCGAGCGGTATATACTCCGACTCTATCGCTGGCCCTTTTCCTGGGCGGTTATACGACATACACGCCTCGGGAATCCAATCTTTTCGGCGCGGATACGCTGCCAAATCAATATCGTGAACACCACCCGTTCGCCTACCCATGAACACGAACCTGAAAAATCGTGCCGTTACAGCCTCTGGAAAACTGCTTTCATTGGCCCATGTGCGCTTTCCTGGACGAACCGGCTCGATCACCATAACTTCAGTAAAGTCCTTACCATCGTTAGAGACTAGCAACTTACATTGACCATCTCGCATCGTATGCTCAACCCAAAGTGATCGAGCGCTAAACGGCTCGGCATACTCAAACTGAATCCAGCGATCCTTCTGCGCTTTCGATTTTATGGCTACAGTATTTGATAAATCGCCATCAAATAGTTTTTTCGCCTCTTGCGGACCCGACGCACTGGTCACCTTTGGGCGATTGTGAGCCGCCTTCAATTCTTCCGAGTTCGAAGGAATCGCCACCACCGCAATATCACGATAATAGTTATAGCGAATTTCTGGGCGCGGCACCTCGATTTCGACCTCGCCTCCTTGAACCACTACGTCATCCCAAACAAGATGCTTCATGGAATCTTCCACACTCACCCAAGGACCACCNCTCGAAGACCATCCGTCGCAGTTATGCAATCCGATGGTCAACCCCAATTCATCCGCCACCTTTACGCCGTGCGTGAGCACATCGCGAAACTTCTGCGAGTTGAAGGGTGTGTTGCCCTCAGGAATTCCACTGTAAGCAATCGAAAAGATCAGCGCACCGCCGACTCCCGCTTCATCCAGCGCCCTTAAGTCAGCTTCGAGCCCCGCCTTCGACGCATTGCCGTTCATCATATGCATCCAAGTCAATGGTCTGCAATCATCAGGCGGCTGAACAAACTCATGGGGCTTCAGCCCAGCATGTGCCGTCAAAGCGGCAATTAAACTGAATGCGATATTTCTGCGAAAGAGACGACTCATGAGGGTTTACTGTGTTGCTGTGATCAACCACTCACCGGGAGCGACATCGAATTTCCAATACTTCTCGTCTTCGTCGTTCCATGCAATACCTTCGACGCCCTCTACAAAAGCACCATTTTTCCAGATGATTGCCCCGTTGGCTTTAATGATCTTCGGAGTGATGGATGCCTTCGGAATCCCGACGATCGCGGTCGTGTCTTCTGGCGAAATGAGCTTCATGTCGTAGGTGTTATCCGTCAACTGAATCTCCATGGTAATATCGCCCATCACACTCGGAACGATTTGTTTCACCGCGGTCATGTGTGCCAAGTCGGGTAAAACTTGATATTCTTTCCAGCCAACCTTGGTGGCAGATATACCTGCGATATATCGAGAGAGCACATAATTCGGCGCATTCCATGCATGATTATATGTGCCGCGTCTTTTGCCGAACTTTTCGCATAGCGTCGTCATAGCCTCATCATTCACTTGAAAGGCGTGACGCTCCCGCATGCGATGGAGCGCCGCAGGTGTATCACCTGCCAAAATGATTGCCTCTTCAATAATCCATTCCATGTGCGGACTGGCATTATATTCGGTGGTCAAAACGTTTTTCAATAGCGCTGGATATGTACTCTCATCAGCAAGTCCATTCAGCACCGCCAAGGCACTCACCCGCTCATCTTTGACTGCACCTTCAGTGCCGTAATAGCCGTCGCGCCAGTAGACCCTGTCGAAGTTTTCTTCGATGCTAAGAATGCGCGCATCATACCATGCAACATCATTGGTTTCCCCCAATTCGATGGCCATTCTTTTGCCCGCTTTCAAGGCGATGTAATACCAGCAAATTTCAACAGGATGCTTGTCTGGGTTAGTGCCCCAATCCACCCAAGTCGCATACCCGTTGCGGATTTTCGGCAGACCAGTGGGTTCCATTTCCCACAGCTTAAGATACTTAAAAACTGAGGGGTAGGCATTGGCCAATGTGGCTTTGTCGCCTGTGTTGTAGTAATAGCGCCAAATCCCCTGATCAATGTATTGATTACTCTGCACAGTTAATTCGCTACTCTTTCCACGGTAGTCGCCAAACCCCGGTGCAAGCCCTTGAATGATATCACTGTCTTGATAGGCGATCGTGTTATCGATGCCTTTCTTAAGCAGTAAGCGTCCTGGCTCATCGAGCGTATAAAACACCGCTCCAGTCTGGTCAGCGACATCGCCTATCCATAGCCCACGTTCACGATCGGGACAATCCATGTAGCAGTCGCGCGCACAGATGTAGAGAGTGTTTGCCGCCATCCACCAGATGCGTTGAAAAAAGGGATCACTGCATTCAAAAGTTCCAGTGATTTCGCCTAAACCTGTCCAACGATATTTGAGCTCTAGCACCTCAACACCTGGCGGAATTTTATACGTAGTTTCATGCCCATTCATCCATGAGTAGGTTTCAAATGCCTGCTCACCATGCTTTGTCGTATACTGTGCGTTGATCAAGTTGAACCGATTTTCCATTCCAATGTGAATGGTTTTACCACCTCCGCTTTTTACTTTTAGATAGGGTGTGATTTGTTTGTTCAAAGGCAGCTTCGCAAAGAGCGTCACTGGCTTCTTACTCTTGTTTGTATACGGTAATTGAATGGCCTCTTCACCAATTCGAATGGATTCATAATCTGCCAGACCTCGATCATTCCATTGTGGAATCGGCCGTTTAACCAACTTGCCCCATGGCATCGCATTCGCACCACCCTTTTCCGTAGCGGCTTTCCAGCTCTGGTCCGTGGTGTAATTTTCTGAATACCATGCTTTACCAGTCCAGTCACCCATTGCTTTTCGCGCATCAAATTTAACATCCATTGCATTGGGACGGTTTGCGGAACGATGTAGTCCCTTACTTTTTGGATCATATGCCGGGTGTTGTTTCAGCGCCCATGAAGCATCCGAGCTCAAATTCATTTCACCCAAATCAGCCGAGAAGAGCAGACCGCCCTTTCCACTGTCCTCATGTGTCTTTGCCGTTTTCCCCCAATACCAAACCAAAATAGCCACGCTATTTTTGCCCGACTTTAGGAACGAGTGAATGTCCACCTCATCATAGTAGATACCGTCCCGATGCGGCCCGCGGGCCAGCCCGCCTTCGAACAAGACCATCTCGCCGTTGATCCAAAGCCAGTATTTCGTATCGGTCGAAATAGCAGCCAATGCACTGTCAGGCACTTTTTTCAAATCAAACTCTTTTCGAAAAGCCACCCAAGAGTTTTTCGGTCCGTCTTGAGCCTGCCAGATCCACTGAGCATCTGTATTCACACTAGCATTGGCATTCGTCTGAATCGTCAACAATGCGCATAGACTCCACAATAGAGCTATGAACTGGATTCCGAATAGAGATTTTAATTTCCTAGTTTTCATAATATCGTTCAATAAGGGTTCATCAAATATGAGTCAGACTTTCCATTTTTAAGTTCCTGATGAGCAAGTGGTTCAAATGCTTGCCAAAGCACTGATAGTTGCATCAGGGCACTTTGCTACAGCTCCCACGAGCTTGATGGCATCGCGCCATGGTATCAAATTTGTATGGGTTCGCTAAGGGATGGGAGGTTTTAGGGGTTATTTTTTGATGCTCATTTGTTTTAGAGAAAGAGCGACACTTGTAGAGCGAAAAATGTATGCCCTTGAAAGTATTGAAAATCAAAGTGCTTTAAAACTTAGCTAACACACTTGAATCGTTTCGACCATAAGCAGTTGAGCAATCAGCTGCCCCCAAAAAACTGAACGCATTCTATCCAAATACTTGGCATTGCTCGGGCTCATATAATGCCGATTCTAAAAACAATTGACCGAAACGCTGACTTGATCCGTGAATTCAAGACTGTGTTTCATGGATTTTGAGTGACTGGCAACAGTCACAGGATGAAAGCGTTGTTTTGATTCGTGCCCGAAAGCNCTACTTTGCAATCATATCCCAAGAGTCGATAACTTGCCGAAGATACTTCAAGCGATTGGGCATCTTTTGCGTTAATTCATCCTGGACACGCTGAGACAATCGCTCGGGATGCTTGAAGTATGTATATGCAAACAGTGCAAATTCTGGTAGATCTTCTTTTCTGGGCCGTTCCTGGGCGTATTGGGTAATAAATGCGCGATCTTCTTTCTGCGCTTGCAACCAAGCTGCACTCCTCGCGTGTTTTGCTTCTAAGGCCACGTGAATGGTCTCGTGAAAGATCGTTTCTTCAAAATCGTTATTCGCTAAACGTATATCGATATTCTCTGAGTATACGACGAAGAAGCCACCATTCTCTTCAGCAAATGCGCTTTCATTCCCAAAGTGAATCACCACATGATTCAGCTGGGAGCGTAACGCATGTGGGAGCTTGCCCATTGCGTCAGCGCAGTGACGTGCATACAGCGTTGCAGATTCTTCAAGCTGAGGTGAGGCCCACACTTCGACGATCGTGCCGTCCGAGTAAGTCAGTTTAAACACGCGCACATTCTCAAGAAAAAGATCGTCATCCCCATCTCCGCTACGCTTATCAGGCATCTCCTTGCGCTCTCGCCCCATTTCATCCATGCGAAACGCGATCGACGGATCATCCGTATGGATGAAATCGATTTCAGTCGATGCGACCGAATTCTTAAATAACGGACGAGCGGACATGTGGCCGCTAACTAAGCCCCCAATGCCTACTATCATTAGGATGCGGATGCTGTAAAATATTTGCCTAGCAATCATACGTTGATCGACACGTCTCCTGAAAGGATGACAGTTTAATTAACCTGAAAAGATCAGATTGAATCGTTAATCAGCGTGAATGCACGCTAATCTGATACCGTTTTTTCAATTTTTTGATCCTGAACAGTCTCCTGCAGTCTCGATTATCGAAACTGGCGCCTCATACCGCGCACGAACGAGAACTGGTCAACACTTTAGCCGCAGAGAGGGCGAAATACGCAGAGGATGCAGGTGAGGCCTTTTTGACATGCGCAGAGTCAGTTCTCTGCAACTCTAGCGTAGCCAGCGGTTATGAAAGACGACAAATGGGTGATTTAAAGCAGCCTTTGGAAAGTAAGGCATCATACAGCCGCCAAAAGAAGTCACGGGGGTGACCTAAGCTCCAAGAACCCCGAAACAGAGTTTCGAGGCCACCAATCAAGCCGGCATTTAGATCCACTATTTTCAGAATAGGGATGAGGGTCTAAATGCACCGCCTTTATGGACAAAAAAGGGCACTGGAAATCAATCCAGTGCCCTTCACTACATATATATGAAAAGTAGTCTACACTACGAACGGCGGCGAACCGCAGCGACGCTCAAGCCAAGGAGGCCCGCGAGCAGCGCGAATGCACTTGGCTCAGGAACTGGATTGGCAAGATTTGAGCCTTGGGCGAAGTGAAGGTCATCAAATGCTGCAAAGGTGTTATCGCGCGCAGCTCTGATGAAGATCGATTCAATCGTGGCTGCAGCAGTGGTGTTGCGAAAAACCAAATCATCACCAACTAGGGTTTGCGTGGCCACAGTGGCATCACCATCGCGTTGCATATGGACATCGTAGGTATCTGCAGCATTATCGAGAACGACCCAAACATTATACCACTCATCCACAGCTGCAGGCACATTCAAATTATCGTAAGTGCTCGCGTTGTAACCATAGAAATTTGTTCTATTAGACGTAGTCCCATCGGTCCGATTGCCCAAGCGAACAATACCAGCTGCATCATTCCAACCTGCGTCTAAAGCATCAGTAATCCCCATGCCAACACCAGCATGAGCACCACCTGTTCCAATTTGTGCACGGAAAAAGAACGTACCTGTCGCAGCATCAGCGAGTAGCGTGCTACCGTTATTAAAAACACTGTGTACGTCGCCGTCATAAGTACCACCGGCCGCATTGCTAGCGGTACTTAGATATTGGTTACCAGTCTCAGTTCCGACTGTATTATCTGAACGGCCTACAGGAACAGTCGATGTCCAATTGGCAGCAGCGCCAATAGATGAGCCAGCAGTGTATGATTCGAAATCGTCGAGGAGAACAAACTGCGCCTGAGCAGCCGTCATCGATCCGACAAATCCAAGTGTAATTAAAGCACTATTTCTTATTTTCATTGTATTATGATGTTAACATTTAGGGGTTCGGCGTTATTTGATTGTCAAACAACACAACTATGTAAGAAACATTTCCTACCACCCGTCAAGCATCATTTCCTAATATTTGCTATAACCGTCAACATATTCAACTTAGTTTAACCCTACCAACTTCGCAGAAAACCTCACCAATACACCCGACAACCAAGAATACGATGCGCCCCCTAATCCACAAGAAGACACACCAATCCCTACTCATACTTTGCAGTTCAGCCATTTATGCTTTCGGTGCTCCCGCATCGAGCACCCTCCCGTCGAGCACCGAAATCCTCGCGACGGCGACCCTCGTGAATGACTACTGGATTGCCAACAACAACTTGGGCGATGCCCAATGGTCGAACGCGACCTACTACACAGGCAATCAACGATTGTATGAAATCACTGGCAACTCTGCCTATCTGACACGCTCGCTCGACTGGGCAGTCTCCAATAACTGGCTGCGCAGTGAAAAGCCATGGAAATATAGCACGCAGGCTGAAAATGACGAAGACGCCGACAACCATTGCTGCGGCCAGACCTACATCGACCTCTATGAGATCGACCCGCAGGCAGTTCGAATTGCCGATATCGTTCGTGCAAAC
>JGI26083J51738_10000983_pt1 | contig 15362 bp, 25 predicted proteins | sample SaaInl85LU_5_DNA_FD_51738 | JGI IMG/M metagenome (IMG submission 51738)
TAAATTAATAGCTTGTTCAACATTTCTTGGATAGCCATCAAAAATAATTCTATCTCTATATTTTAAATTAGTTAAAGATTGTCTTAATAAAGTATTTACGATCTCATCTGAAACAAATTTGCCATTAGATATTAGCTTTTCTATATCCACTCCAAGATCAGTTTTAGATTTAACTTCATCTCTTAATAGATTTCCTGTTGATAATTGGAAGTAATTATGTTTTTTAACAATAGATTGAGCTTGAGTCCCCTTACCCGCTCCTGGAGGACCAAAAAGAATTATATTCACTTAATTATTTTCCGAATTTTGTTTTTTTAATTAATTGCTCATATTGAGAGCTCATTAATCTAGTTTGGATTTGTGTAACGGTATCAATTGCAACTACAACAACAATCAAGATTGAAGTTCCACCTAAATAAAAGGGTATTGGATAATTAGCAATTAGAAATTCTGGCATTAAACAAACTATTGTTAAATACAATGCCCCAATTGTCGTAAGTTTTGTCACAATTTTTTCAATATACAAAGCTGTATTTTCACCTGGTCTAATCCCAGGTACAAAACCACCATATTTTCTTAAATTATCAGCAGTCTCAGTTGGATTAAATGTTATGGATGTGTAGAAAAAAGTAAAAAATATTATTCCAGAAGCATAAAGCAACATGTAAAGGGGTTGTCCTTGTGTAAAGTATGAACTTAAATTTAAGAATGTGTCATTGTCTGAAAAACTAAAATTAGAAAAGGTAACAGGCAATAATAATAAAGCTGAAGCAAAGATTGCTGGAATAACACCGGCTTGGTTAATCTTTAAAGGTAAATGAGAAGATTCACCACCGTACATTTTATTTCCCATTTGTCTTTTAGGGTAATTTATTAAAATTTTTCTTAATGCTCTTTCCATGAAAACAATGAACATAATTGTTGCGACTAATAATACAAAAATTCCAATAATCATAATTGTAGATACAGCGCCCGTTCTACCCAACTCGAATGTAGTAACTAAAGCACGTGGAATTTCAGCAACAATACCAGCAAAAATAATCAACGAAATACCATTACCGATACCTCTTTGTGTTATTTGTTCACCAAGCCACATTAAAAACATTGTACCAGCAACAATGGTTGATACCGCTGTTATAGTAAAAAATAAGCCTGGATTAATAACTAAGTCAGCAGAAGATTGTAAACCTATAGATAATCCGTAACCCTGAATAGTAGCAAGAATTACAGTTCCATATCTTGTGATTTGAGTTATTTTTGCTCTTCCAGTTTCACCTTGTGCCTTTAAATTTTTAAAATAATCAGATACGCCAGTTAATAACTGAACTATGATTGAAGATGAAATATAAGGCATAATTCCAAGTGCGAATATAGCCATTCTACTTACAGCCCCGCCTGAAAAAACATTGAACATTCCAAGTAATCCTTTTTGATTACCACTCATCATTGTTTGTAATTGCTCAGGGTCAATGCCTGGAATTGGCACAAAAGTACCAAATCTATAAACTGCTAAGATAAATATTGTAAAGATTATACGATTTTTAAGATCATTAGTTTGAGAAGAAGAGCTCATAATATCTTAATTATTTTTTTAATTGTATTGTTCCGCCAGCTTTCTCTAATTTTTCTACAGCAGATTTAGAGATTAAGTCAGCTTCGATATTAACTTTATCTTTAATTTCACCTGTACCTAGTATCTTTAATTTTTGTGAATTTTTATTGATCAATTTAAGTTTTTTAAGTAATGCCATATTAATAACATCACCAGAATTAATTGTTTTTTCAGTTATAAAAGTTTGAATTTTTTCCAAGTTCATTATTGCAATAACAGCTTGGTATCTCTTAATTGCATTAAAGCCTCTTTTAGGTAATCTTCTATATAAAGGCATTTGACCACCTTCAAAAGCTTTAATAGCAACACCAGATCTAGATTTTTGACCTTTAACACCTCTGCCAGATGTTTTTCCTTTTCCAGAACCGATACCTCTACCGACTCTCATCTTTTTTTTGTATAAAACTTTTCCTGTAGTATTTAATGTAGTCATTATCCTCTTTTTTCGATTACATCAGAAATTTTTTTATTTCTAATTGTTGCAATATGCTTTGGTGAATTTTGTTTTGAAAGAGCTTTCATCGTCGCTCTTATCATATTGTGAGGGTTTGATGTACCCATTGATTTAGCAACTATATCTTTAATTCCTAAAACTTCACAAACTGCTCTTACAGGACCNCCTGCAATAATACCTGTTCCCTTAGGAGCAGATCTTAAAATAATTTTACCAGCACCATCTTTACCATAAACATCATGATGAATAGTTCTACCTTCTCTTAGCGGCACATGGATTAAAACTCTTCTTGCTGTTTCATTGGCTTTTTTAATTGCATCAGGCACCTGTTTGGCTTTAGCATGTGCTACTCCAATTTTACCTGCTTGATTACCAACTACTACTAAAGCTGAAAAACCAAATCTACGACCACCTTTTACTACTTTTGTAATTCTGTTGATGTGAACTAATTTTTCTAAAATACCGTCGTCTTTTTTGTCTTTAAAATCCATAATTAAAATTCCATTCCATTTTTACGTAGTGTTTCAGCAAAAACTTTAACTCTGCCGTGGTATTTGTATATACCTCTATCAAAAAATATTTTTGATATTTTCTTTTCTTGGGCTTTCTTTGCAAGTTTCTCTGCTACTATTTTAGAAATTTCTGTTTTATTTACTTTGTCCATAGAACGAATGTCTTTTTCAACAGAAGAACATGACACTAAAGTAATGTTTTTAACATCATCAATAATTTGAGCTGAAATATTTTTTGCAGATCTTGATATGCTAAGTCTTAATCTATCAGATGATGCAACTTTTTTTAATTTACCAGTTACTCTAAATTTCTTTCTTTGGATGGTATTTAATTTCATTATTTCTTCTTCCCTTCTTTTCTTAGAATGTATTGACCTTGCTCTCTAATACCTTTGCCTTTATATGGCTCTGGTTTTCTAAAAGCTTTGATTTTTGAAACAACCATACCTACTTGCTGTTTATCAGATCCACTAACTTTAACTACCGTCTGTTTTTCAACAACAATTTTAATTCCTTCAGGAATATCAAAATTAATATCGTGGCTATAACCTAATTGCAAATTTAACTGTTTATCTTTTAATGCAGCTCTGTAACCCACTCCAACAAGCTCAAGAATTTTTTCATAGCCAGTACTTGACCCAATAACAGCATTATTGATTAAGCTTCTATTCATGCCCCATAATCTTTTTGAGTTTTGATCCTTTACTTTAGGGCTGATAGATATTTCTTTTCCTTCGGTAACGTCAAGATTAAACATTTCAAGATCAATATTAAGTGATTTTTTACCTAAGGTCCCTCAATGTTAAGAACACTACCAGAAAGTACTGCTTTAACTTTTTCAGGGATTGAAATACTTATTTTACCAATTTTAGACATTAAAATACCTTACAAATTATTTCGCCACCAACTTTTTGTTTTCTAGCTTCAATATCAGTCATTACACCTTTTGGTGTTGATACAATAGCTATTCCTAGTCCGCCATTAATTTTTGGCAAACTATCAGCACTTGAAAATATTCTTCTACCAGGCTTAGATACTCTCTCAAAAGTACTAATTACTGGATTTCCAGAATAATATTTTAAGTCAACTGACAATGTGGGTTTATTATTTTCAGTTTCAATTTTATAGTCTTTTATAAATCCTTCACTTTTAAGAATATCTGCAATCTTAACTTTAAAGTTAGAAGAAGGTAATGCTACTTTCTTATGATTTCTCACTTGTGCATTTTTTATTCTTGCAATCATATCCCCTATTGGGTCACTTAAACTCATATTATCCTTTCTACCAACTCGACTTAGTCATGCCAGGAATTAATCCATGCAGTCCCAAGTCTCTTAAGGCTATTCTTGATATTTTTAATTTTCTGTAAACACCGTGTGGTCTTCCAGTAATTTGGCATCTATTCATAACTCTGTTTTTTGCAGAATTACGAGGTAAATTTGAAAGCTTTTGCTGTGCTTTAAATCTTTCTTCTAATGATATTTTTTTATCCATTACAATTTTCTTTAATGCTTGTCTTTTTTTGAAAAGCCTATCTGAAAGTTTAATTCTTTTATTGTTTTTATTTACTGCGCTTACTTTAGCCATTCTTAATTGTCTCCTTTTTTAATAAATGGAAAATTTAGTTTTTCTAAAAGAGCAAAACTATGATCTTTATTTAAAGCAGAGATCACAACTACAACATCAAGACCTCTAATCTTATCAATTCTATCAAAATTAACTTCTGGAAAAATTATATGTTCTTTAATGCCAAACGTATAATTACCAAACTTATCAAATCCTTTGGGTGATAAGCCTCTAAAGTCTTTAATTCTTGGTAAAGCAATATTTACAAGTCTATCTAAAAATTCATACATTTTGTTACCTCTTAAAGTAACTTTTAAACCAGCGTTTGTACCTTTTCTCGTTTTAAAGTTTGCTACTGATTTTTTAAATTTAGTCACAGTTGGTTTTTGACCTGTAATTTTTCCTAAATCTTCTTCAGTAGATTTCATAATTTTTGCATCAGCACCATCAAGACCAAGACCCATGTTAATAACAACTTTTTCAACTTTTGGCCCCATATAGGTATTTTTATATCCAAGGGTTTCTTTAAGCTGTGGTTGGATTTCTTTGTAATAAAGTTCTTTTAATCTAGGTATCATTATTTCTTAGCCTCAGTTTTTTTTGTTTTAGCTTTTTCGTCAATAAGTTTAAGGTTTGAAATGTGGATGAAGCTCTCTTTAGAGACTATTCCACCTTTTTTTTCTTTTGTAGTTTTAACATGTTTTTTCACAATATTAATTCCTTGAACTTTTGCTCTGTTATTAGGTCTATCGATTTCAATAACCTCACCCTCTTTTTTTTTATCTCTTCCAGTTAAAACTCTAACTTTTAATCCTTTTTTAATCATTTATAAAACCTCTGGAGCCAATGAAATTATTTTCATTTGACCTCTACTTCTTAATTCTCTTGTTACTGGACCAAAAATCCTAGTCCCCACTGGTTCACCTTTATCATCAACTAAAACAGCTGCATTATTATCAAATCTAACTTTAGATCCATCTTCCCTATGAATTCCCTTTTTAACTCTAACTACAACAGCTTTATGAACAGAACCTTTTTTAACTTTTCCTTTAGGTAATGCCTCTTTAACTGCGATAACGATAGTATCACCAATACTTGCGTATCTACGTTTAGAGCCACCTAAAACTTTAATGCATTCTATTCTTTTTGCACCAGTGTTATCAGCTACTAATAATTCAGTTTGTACTTGTATCATTTAGATCCATCCATTACTTGAAATTTTTTATTCTTAGAAAAAGGCTTACACTCAATTATTGACACTGTGTCTCCAGTTTTAAATTTATTATTTTCATCGTGAGCGTTATATTTTTTTCTAACTTTAACTACTTTTTTTAATACTGGGTGTGAATATTTTCTTTCAACAGATACAGTTATAGTTTTGTTTGGTTTATCGCTTGTTACTACTCCTGTTAATATTTTTTTAGGCATTTAATTTTCCTTTTAGTGTAGTTTTTAATCTAGCTATAGTTTTTTTAGTTTGTCCAATTTTAGATGGATCTGTAACTTGTGAATTAATTTTTTGAAATCTAAAGTTAAATAAATCTTTTTTTAATTTATCAATATTTTTGATAACTTCGTCCTTAGATAATTTTTTAATTTCTTGTTTTTTCATATTATGCAAATCTCTTAATAAATTTTGTTTTTATAGGTAGTTTAGCTGAAGCCTTATAAAGTGCTTCTTTTGCTATTGTTTCTGAAACACCATCAATTTCAAATAAAATTCTACCTGGCTTCACTCTACAAGCCCAATATTCAGGAGCTCCTTTACCTTTACCCATACGTACTTCAACAGGTTTTTTTGAAACAGGTATATTTGGAAAGATTCTTGTCCAAACACGTCCCTGTCTTTTCATGTGTCTTGTTAAAGCAACTCTAGCAGCTTCTATTTGTTTTCCTATAATTCTCTCTGGCGCCATAGCTTTTAATGCAAAAGATCCATAGTTAATCTTGCTAGCACGTGTAGCTGTTCCATGAATTCTTCCTTTATGTGCTTTTCTGTATTTTGTTCTAACTGGCTGTAACATAATTATTCTTTAACCTCTTTAGGAACTATCTTGTTAGTTTCTTGGCTAAATTCTTTAGCGAATACTTCACCTTTGTAAATCCAAATTTTTATTCCAATAATACCAAATGTTGTTAATGCTTCAGCTTCTGCATAGTCAATATCTGCTCTTAAAGTATGTGATGGTATACTTCCTTCTCTTAACCATTCAGTTCTAGCTATTTCATTTCCACCTAGTCTACCACTAATAGAAACTTTAATGCCTTTTGCACCAAGTCTTAAACATGATTGCATAGCTCTCTTCATGGCTCTTCTATATGATATTCTTTTAACTAATTGTTGTGCTATATTTTCAGCAACTAAATAAGCATTTGTTTCCGGTTTTTTAACTTCTTTAATATTAAGTGTTACTTCATTGTTAGTAAATTTAGATAAATTGTTTTTTATTTTATCAATATCGCTACCTTTCTTTCCAATTACAAATCCCGGTCTTGATGTGTAAATAGTAACAAAACATTTATTAGAGGTTCTCTCTATCATAACTTTAGATACACCAGAATTAACAACATTTTTCTTGATATATGCTCTGATCTTAAAATCTTCGATAAGATAATTTCCAAAATCTTTCTTTTTTGCATACCAGACAGAATCCCAACCTCTGTTTACACCTAGTCTGAAACCAACAGGATTAACTTTTTGACCCATGACTCTCCATTTGTTTTGCTTCTGATAATATAATTGTAATAGTTGAATAAGGTTTTAAAATTGGTGCAGCTCTACCTTTTGCTCTTGGTCTAAATCTTTTCATAACAACTTTTTTCCCACAGTATGCTTCTTTAACAATTAGTTTATCTATGTCGTATTGATTGTTATTTTCAGCGTTAGCAACAGCTGATGAAACTGTTTTTCTTATTTCCCTAGTAATTCTTTTTGCAGAAAATTGAAGCTCTCTAATAGCTACATCAACTTTTTTTCCAACAATTGCTTTAAGTATTGGGTTAAGTTTTCTAACACTAGATCTAATATTATTATTACAGATCTAACTGTATCTACTTTAGTTCTGTTAATTTTCTTTTTTTTATTCATAATTATTTTTTCTTCTCAGCTGGTTTTCCTTTTTTTTCAGCTGGTGTATGTCCAAAAAATGTTCTAGTTGGAGAAAATTCACCTAATTTATGACCCACCATATCTTCAGATATAGTAACTGGAATGAATTTTTTTCCATTATAAATCAAAAAACTAACCCCTATAAACTCAGGAATAATTGTTGATTTTCTTGACCACGTTTTAATAGGCATTTTTTTTGGATCTAATTTTTGTTTTTCAACTTTTTTAATCAAGCTCTCTTCAACAAAAGGTCCTTTCCATACTGATCTAGCCATTATTTTTTAGAATCCTTCCTGTTGTTTCTTCTTCTAACTATAAATTTATCTGTACTCTTATTGTCTCTAGTTTTTAATCCTTTTGCAGATTGACCTGTTGGAGATACTGGATGTCTTCCACCTGCAGTTTTACCTTCACCACCTCCGTGTGGGTGATCAACAGGATTCATCACAACTCCTCTAGTATGAGGTCTTCTACCAAGCCATCTTGATCTTCCAGCTTTACCAATCTTAATGTTTTTTTGATCTGGGTTTGAAAGCACGCCAATTGTTGCCATGCATCTTGAGTCGATTTTTCTAACTTCTCCAGAGGTCATTTTAATTAATGAGTAATTTCCATCTAATCCACTGATAGTAACTGATGTACCTGCAGATCTAGCTATTTTTCCACCAGCTCCAGGTTTTAGCTCTACATTATGGATATTGATACCAACAGGAATATCTCTAAGTGGCATACAGTTTCCAACTTTAATTTCTTTTTCCGATCCATTTTCAACTTTATCACCTACTTTAATTTTTTGAGGAGCTAAATAGTAAAAATGTTGTCCATCATCAAACTTAACTAACATGATGTAGCAAGATCTATTTGGATCATATTCAATTCTTTCGACAGTGCCTGGCATGTCGATTTTCTTTCTGTAGAAATCAACCAACCTATACATTTTCTTGTGNCCACCNCCTGACATATTACGAGAAGTTATGTGTCCATTATTATTTCTTCCACGCATTGAATTTTTTGGCTCAACTAANGCCTTAAATGGNTTGCCTTTCCAAAGACCAGCTCTATCAACTAAGATTGTTCCTCTTGTTGATTTTGTATANGGTTTGAATGTTTTTAATGCCATTTTTAAATTCCAGATGTTAGATCAATACTTTGACCCTTTTTAAGTGTTATTATTGCTTTTTTGTAACCTTGAACATTAACTTTTTTACCTCTAGTTACTTTGGTTCTATTTTGTTTATTGATAATATTTATTTTTGTAACATTAACTTTAAAAATCTTTTCAATATTTTTCTTCAAATTAGTNTTGTTGGCAGCTCTGGGTACTTTAAAAACAATTTTATTTTGTTCTGACAANTTAGTAGTTTTCTCAGTAACCATTGGTGANAGAATTTTATCGTATAAATGTATTTTATCCATTTTAGGAATATCTCTTTTCTAGTTCTTTAATTGAACTTTCTGTAAAAACTACTTTTTTAAACTTTATAATATCAAATGCACTGAAATGATTAATATCCGTAACTTTAACATTTGGAATATTTCTAACTGACTTTTCAATTTTCTCTTTAGATGATTTATCTAAAATGATTAATGAATTTGTAATTTCAAATTTTTTAATAATTGAATGCATTTCTTTAGTTTTTTTAATCTCATTTCCAAAATCACTAAAAATTATCAAATTATTAAGTTTATTCTTCTCAGTAATTAGTGAAGCNATACTTAGTTTTTTTTCACTTTTATTTAATTTTCTTTTTTTGTATGCCAGTTCACCTTTAGGTCCATGTGCAACACCACCACCAACGAAAATAGGTGCTTTTCTACTTGCGTGTCTAGCTCCACCAGTACCTTTTTGAGCATAAATTTTAGATGTAGATCCAGTAATCTCATTTTGTTGTTTAGTTTTTGCGTGTCTACCTTTGTAATTAGCATTAGTTTTATATAATACGTTATCAACCAATCTTTTGTTAATTTTAGCAGAGAAAATTTTATCTAAAACTTCAATTGAATCTTTTTTACCGTCTAAGTTTAATTTATCAATTTTCATTATTTTTTCTTTTTATCTGGTGTTTTTTTAGCTTCTTCAGCAGCAGCAATTTTTTCATTAATAGTCATTTTGTTTATAACTTTTACTGATTTTTTAACTAAGATTTCAGTATTTTTTGATCCAGGAATTGATCCTTTTAAATATAACAATTCATTTTCAATATCTGTCTTAATAATCTCTAAATTTTGCATAGTTCTAACTCTATCACCCATATGACCAGCCATTTTTTTACCTTTAAAAACTTTACCAGGATCTTGTCTTTGTCCAGTAGATCCGTGAGATCTATGTGATACAGAAACACCGTGAGTAGCTCTTAACCCACCAAAATTGTGTCTCTTCATGGCACCTGCAAAACCTTTACCAATAGTTTTTGAAGTTGTATCAACAAACTTAACTTCATTAAATATTTCAAGACCAAATTCGTTACCTTCTTTATATAATTCTGTATCTTTAACTCTAAATTCTTTTAATTTTTTCTTAGCTTCTGTATTTTTCTTTGCATACAAGCCCTTCATTGCTTTTGTAAGTTTAGATGCTTTAATTTTACCAAACCCTAATTGCACAGCTTTGTATCCACGTTTTTCTTCTTCAATAACTTGGATCACTCTAGCCTTTTCCATTTTAATAACAGTCACAGGAACTAAACGTCCTGTTTTATAGAACTCTCTAGTCATACCAATTTTTTTTCCAATTAATGCAATTTCACTCATAATTAAATTTTTATCTCCACATCAACACCTGATGCTAAATCAAGTTTCATTAAAGCTTCAACAGTTTGAGGTGTTGGCTCTATAATATCTATTAATCTTTTGTGTGTTCTTGTTTCAAATTGCTCTCTACTTTTTTTATCAATGTGAGGACCTTTTAAAACGGTGTATCTTTCAATTCTAGTTGGTAAAGGTATTGGTCCTTTTATCGTGGCACCTGTTCTTTTTACAGTATTTACAATTTCTTCTGTAGATGCATCTAGAATCTTATTGTCGTATGCTCTTAATTTAATTCTTATATTTTGTTTTTCCATAATAATTAGCCTGCAATCTTTTTAGTTACTTCATCCTGAACATTTTGTGGGACTTTAGAGTAATGATCAAAAAACATTGAATACTGAGCTCTACCTTGAGACATTGATCTTAAACTATTTATATAACCAAACATATTAGCTAAAGGAACCATAGCTGTAATCACTGTTGCATTTCCTCTATTTTCTTGAGTACTGATTTGGCCTCTTCTACTATTCAGGTCACCAATAACATCACCCATATAATCTTCAGGTGTAACAACTTCAACTCTCATAACTGGTTCTAATAATTTCAAAGTTCCTCTAGTACAAGCTTCTTTAAAGCAAGCTCTACCTGCTAATTCAAATGCAAGAACACTTGAGTCAACATCATGATGTAATCCATCTAAAATTGTAACTTTATAATCAATCATTGGAAACCCTGCTAAAATTCCGCCATCTGAAATTGTTTCAATTCCTTTTTCAACACCAGGAATAAATTCTTTAGGAATTGCACCACCTTTAATTTTGCTTTCGACAGATCTACCTGAACCAGGCTCTTGTGGCTCAACCAAAAGTTTAACTTTTGCAAACTGACCAGCACCACCACTTTGTTTTTTATGAGTATATTCAAATTCTGAGGCATTTTGTAATGTTTCTCTATAAGCAACTTGAGGAGCACCTACATTTGCCTCTACATTAAATTCTCTTTTCATTCTATCGACAATAATATCAAGGTGTAACTCACCCATTCCTTTAATAATAGTTTGACCAGATTCTTCATCTGACGTTACTCTGAATGATGGGTCTTCTTTAGCCAATCTTCCTAATGCTTCACCCATTTTTTCTTGGTCAGCTTTTGTTTTAGGTTCAACGGCAATTTCGATTACAGGTTCTGGGAACTCCATTGGTTCTAATAAAACAGGATTAGCTTCATCACAAAGAGTATGTCCTGTTATCGTATATTTTAAACCAGCTAAAGCAACAATGTCACCCGTATTTGCTTCTTTGATATCCTCTCTTGAGTTCGCATGCATTAAAAGCATTCTACCAACTCTTTCTTCTTTATCTTTTGAAGTATTATAAACAGCAGTTCCAGTTCTAATCGTTCCCGAGTAAATTCTAATAAAAGTTAATGAACCAACAAATGGGTCATTAGCAACTTTAAATGCTAATGCAGAAAACCCTGTGCCATCATCAAATTTCATTTCAACAACATCTTCACTACCAGGTTTAGTTCCATTAATAGACCCAATATCGATCGGGCTTGGTAAGTAGTTAATTACAGCGTCAAGTAAAGGTTGAACACCTTTGTTTTTAAAAGCTGAACCTGTAGTTATTGGAACAAAACTAAAATTTAATGTTCCTTTTCTTATGCATTTTACCAAATCTTCTTCTTTGATTTCTTCCCCATTTAGGTAAGCTTCCATTAGTTTTTCATCTTGCTCTACAGCCATTTCAACTAATTCAGTTCTGTATTTTTGTGAAATTTCTTTTAAATCATCAGGAATTTCTTTGTATTCCCATTCAGCTCCTAAAGCTTCATTTTTCCAAACTTGAGCTTTCATTTTAACTAAGTCAACAACGCCAGATAAATCTGCTTCAATACCAATAGGGATTTGAATTGGTAGAGGTTTACAGCCTAATCTATCCTTAATCATTTCAACACATCTATAAAAATCAGCACCCGTTCTATCTAACTTGTTTACAAAACAAATTCTTGGAACTTTATATTTATCAGCCTGTCTCCATACTGTTTCAGATTGAGGTTCTACACCGGCAACACCATCAAAAACACAAACAGCACCATCTAAAACTTTTAATGATCTTTCTACTTCAATCGTAAAGTCAACGTGTCCAGGCGTGTCGATGATATTAATTCTATGATCATTCCAGAAGCAAGTTGTTGCTGCTGATGTAATCGTAATACCTCTTTCTTGTTCTTGTTCCATCCAATCCATTGTTGCAGCACCATCATGTACTTCACCAATTTTGTGACTTTTTCCTGTGTAATATAAAATTCTCTCAGTGGTAGTTGTTTTACCAGCATCAATATGAGCCATGATACCAATATTTCTATATTTATTTAATGTATGTGTTCTAGCCATAATTTATTACCACCTAAAATGAGCAAAAGCTTTATTTGATTCTGCCATTTTATGTACATCTTCTCTTTTTTTAACTGCAGAACCTTTTTTTTCATAAGCATCATACAGTTCGTTAAAAATTTTATCTGACATATGTTTGTCTTTTCTTTTTCTAGAAGCATCAACTAACCATCTAATTGCTAGTGCTTGTGCACGTTTAGTTTTAACTTCAACAGGAACTTGATAAGTTGCGCCACCTACTCTACGTGATCTAACTTCTACAGTAGGTTTGATGTTATTTATTGCTTCATTAAAAACATTAATGGGCTCTTCTTTTGTTTTTGATTTTATTTTTTCTATAGCTTCATAGACAATTTTTTCAGCAACTACTTTTTTGCCATCGTACATTATTGAGTTAATTAATTTAGGGATTATTGTAGAATTAAATATTGGGTCTGGAGTAACAACTTTTTTGGGTTGTGTTTTTTTTCTAGACATAATTATTTACCTTTTTTAGTTCCATACAAAGATCTACGTTTCTTTCTATTTGCAACACCTTGTGTGTCTAGGTTTCCTCTAAGGATATGATAACGAACACCAGGTAAATCTTTTACACGACCGCCCCTAATTAATACAACTGAGTGTTCTTGTAGATTATGACCTTCACCACCAATATAAGCTGTAACTTCAAAACCATTAGATAGTCTAACTCTAGCAACTTTTCTTAATGCTGAGTTGGGTTTTTTAGGAGTTGTTGTGTAAACTTTTACACAAACGCCTCTCTTCAAAGGTTGTTTCTGAAGTGCAGGAACTTTATTCCTAGCAACAGGTTTAATTCTTTTTTTTCTTAACAACTGGTTAATAGTTGGCATAAATTTTTTAAATTAATTAATATATTTTTGAGTGAAAATAACTGACAGGTTATTTTGTGGCAGCGTTTAGTTCCGTAAAGTAGGTACTACATTCCAACCAAAAACAGCGTCAAAATACTATTAAATCTCTGATTGTCAAACTAAAACTACAAGTTAAACGTGTTTTTTTTATTAATTTGCTGGAGTTTCTGTAGTCTCTAAAGGCTCAATTTTCTCTTGCTCAGCTAAGAATTTATTATCGGCATCAATGGCATTCTTATTCCATTTGTTCTTAATGTGACCTGTTCCAGCTGGAACTAATCTACCCACAATAACGTTCTCTTTTAAGCCATTTAAAGGGTCGACTTTACCTTTAATCGCAGCATCAGTTAAAACTCTAGTAGTTTCTTGGAATGAAGCAGCAGAAATAAATGACTCAGTTTGAAGTGAAGCTTTAGTAATACCCATTAAAACTCTTTCACCAGATGCTGGATTCTTTCCTTCAGCAACTAGTTTTTCATTTGTATTATCAAACTTAATTCTGTCAATCATTTCACCAGGTAAGTAAGACGAGTCGCCAGACTCTTTGATTTCAACTTTTTTAAGCATTTGTCTTAATATCGTTTCGATATGTTTGTCGTTAATAATTACACCTTGTAACCTATAAACTTCTTGTACTTGGTTAACAAAGTATTCTGTTAAATCTTTTATACCAAGTATTCTTAAAATATCATGGGGCAACGGTTGTCCATCTAAAAGATACTCACCTTTTTTTATTTTTTCACCTTGGTTAAAATTAATATGTTTACCTTTTGGAATTAGATAATTTGAAGGTTCACCATTATCTGGTTGTATGGAAATTCTTTGTTTTCCTCTAACTTCTTTACCAAATAAAACTTGGCCATCATTTTCTGCAATTATTGCGCTATCTTTTGCTTTTCTAGCTTCAAATAATTCTGCAACACGAGGCAATCCTCCAGTAATATCTTTTGTTTTAGTAGTTTCCTTTGGAAGTCTAGCTATTATGTCACCAGCAAATATTTTTTGACCATCTTTCACTGAAAGAATTGAATCTGGAACTAAATAATATCTGGCTTCATTATCATCAGCTTTTTTAATAACATTACCTTTATCATCTCTTAAAGTAATTCTTGGTTTTAAATCAGTATTTTTAGATTGAGCTCTCCAATCAATAACTGATTTAGATGAAATTCCTGTTGCATCATCAGTTGTTTCTTGAATTGAAACACCATCAATTAAATCTACATAACCAGCTATACCACTTTTCTCTGCGATAACTGGAGTTGTATAAGGATCCCATTCACAAATTTTTTCATTTGCTTTAACTTTATCACCATTCTGGAAAAATAATTTAGAGCCGTAAGCAACNTTATAAACAGCAACTTGAACTCCATTATTATCTTCAATTGATAATTGAGTGTTTCTTCCCATTACAATTAAATTTTTCTTAGAATCTTCTAATANGTTAGAATTTATAATTTTTAAAGTTCCAGCTGTTTTCGTTACGATCTGAGACTCTTGTTTAACAGAAGCAGTACCACCAACGTGGAANGTTCTCATTGTTAACTGAGTACCTGGTTCACCAATCGATTGTGCTGAAATCATACCAATNGCTTCACCAACATGAACCATTTTTCCTCTAGATAAATCTCTTCCATAACAAGTAGCACAAACACCAAGTTTAGAGCTACAAGTCATAACTGAATAAGCTTTGATAAATTTAACACCAGCTGCATCAATTTTATCGCAACCAGCTTCATCAATCATTGTTTCTTTTTTAATAACTACTTCACCAGTAATTGGATTTTTTACATCGAAAGCTGTAACTCTTCCAAGCGCTCTTTCTGATAAACTAACAACAACATTTCCACCTTCCAAAATTTCTGCTAATTCAATAAACCCTGGATTATCACACTTAATTTTAGATATAGTAAGATCTTGAGCTACGTCACAAAGTCTTCTTGTTAAATAACCCGAGCTTGCAGTTTTAAGGGCTGTATCAGCTAAACCTTTTCTGGCTCCGTGTGTTGAGTTAAAATATTCTAGGGCAGTTAAACCTTCTTTGAAATTAGAAATAATTGGTGTTTCGATAATTTCTCCAGATGGTTTTGC
>JGI26083J51738_10000984_pt1 | contig 15362 bp, 15 predicted proteins | sample SaaInl85LU_5_DNA_FD_51738 | JGI IMG/M metagenome (IMG submission 51738)
TTTTTTTGATGCAAACTGCACCAATAATCAAGCGTAAAACAGCAGTTTTTGATATTTCAAATAGATCGGTGGGCCGTTGTCAAAAACTAAGAGTGGCGAGCTATAAAAAACAAAGACGTTTTCAATGTGTTGCGTAGGTCGGACCGATTCTAACAGACCGAAATCAATGTTCTTGTCAAATTCAACATTAGTTAAGGTCTCATCTAATTCCGTAAACGCTGTTTCACAACAATCTTCGGAATCTAAAGACTTTTCAGTTGGATTGCACGTGGTTGTTTGCGAAGCATGACAACATACCGGCGCTGCTGTAATAGCCAAATGCTCTTCGTGTGCTACGCTCAGATGGACACTTTCTTCATGCTGGCAAAAGTGCAAATAGCTCACTGCACCCGTTGCGACAAGGGTGTAAAACAATGTGAATACCAAGACGATGAACTTCCGCATGAAGACAAATTTAACCAATACCTTTGAGCTACAATAGTTATGCCATGCGAAAAGTGATGATGTTGGGCTCGGGAGAGCTGGGAAAAGAGGTGGTTATTGCCTTAAAAAGAATGGGGTGTACGGTGGTTGCGTGTGATGCCTATGCGGGCGCTCCTGCAATGCAAGTTGCNGATGCATTTGAAGTCTTTTCTATGCTTGATGGAGCTGCACTCGAGCGTGCGGTTCTCAAACACCANCCGGATATCATTGTGCCTGAAGTGGAAAGTATTCGAACGGATAAACTTTACGCCTTCGAAGCATCAGGCATCCAAATAACGCCNTCGGCCAAAGCGGCAAATTTCACCATGAACCGTAAGCTTATTCGCGATTTGGCAGCTCAGGAATTAGGCTTGAAAACNGCGCCTTACGCATATGCNACGAGCATGGAAGAGTTTACAGAGGCAGTAGATAAAATAGGCCTTCCTTGTGTGGTTAAACCCCTAATGTCGAGCTCTGGAAAAGGCCAAAGTGTAGTGAAAGATATTTCGCAGCTCGATGCNGCTTTTCACTATGCTATGGAGGGTTCACGCGGTGATTTAAAGGAAATTATTGTGGAAGGTTTTATTGATTTTCATACTGAAATCACGTTATTGACCGTTACTCAGAAATCGGGTGAAACACTGTTTTGTGCGCCCATAGGGCACCGTCAAGAGCGCGGGGACTATCAGGAAAGCTGGCAACCGTGCGCCATGGATTCATCGCAACTCGGGCAAGCGCAGTCTATGGCTAAGAAAGTAACCCAGGCATTGGGTGGCTATGGAATTTGGGGCATTGAATTTTTCTTAGGTCACGATGCCGTTTATTTCTCAGAATTGAGTCCTCGACCGCACGATACAGGAATGGTCACGCTCGCGGGCAATCAAAACTTCAATGAGTTTGAGTTACATGCCAGAGCTTTATTAGGTTTGAACATACCTGAGATTGAGTTGCGTTATCCGGCGGTGAGTGCCGTGGTATTGGCTGAAAAGGAAGGCGTACCAGTTTATGGAGGTATGGAATTAGCGAGTAAAGAACCGCAGTCGGATTTCAAACTGTTTGGAAAGCCAACGACTCGTCCCTACCGTAGAATGGGTGTGGTGTTAACCTATGACCGATCGGAAAAAGAGACTATGGACGAACTCCGCGCACGTGCGGCACGAATTGCCAGNGGCATTACAGTGCATTAATTTTTGCGCGAATGGGTTCGGTGAATGTCTCGACGATGTCGCGATCNAGCGATCCTAGTGTTTGTCCCTCCAGTTTGTGGTAGCGCAGTCCATGTTTGAAAGCGTTGACTAAGTTTGGGTTCGTACTCTTCATGTAATTTATGGAACCATAGGAGAGGAGGACTTCACTGTAATTCGGACCAATTTCGATGAGCGCCCCATCGCTCAACGTCAAATAATGACACAAGACCATCTGATAGGGAGCCCCTGCATTGGATTTTTCGTTCAAGATGTTGTGCTCTAATGCATCAACGACATGGAGCAATTCTTCTTTTAACTGCGCTAAAATGCGTTTGGAAATTCGTCCTGAAGCTTCCGTATAGCTGATTTGCCCTATGAGATTATCAAAAGCACTGGCCGTCCAGAATTCGGTGGTTTTAATGCCCTGGCTGAGCGTAGTCAATTCGGCACCTTTTTGAATCAATTCAGAGGGGATTTCTGCAGGGTCAAAGCGATGGTGTCTTCGCAAGTTTTCCATTACCCATAAGTAGTACCTAAACGCACTTAGCGTCGGCTGGTCCATATAGCGGTAGAGTGGCAATTCTTTCGCCGTAAAATAAAGTTGTGCACCGGGTTGTTGAACGGCGAGTTCCAGGTTTTTACGTGTGTTTTCTAGGTAAAAGTCGATGTCGCTGTATTGCTTAATGGGCGGCATCGTGGTGCACACTACAATCTGTGCATTTTCCTCCGTATTCGTTCGAAGCGCATCTATACTCAACGAGAAATGGTTGGCCAATTTAACGAGCTCATCTGCTGTCAGTGGAGTCGAACCCGTTCGCTTGCGATAAAGCGAGGCACGCGAGCAGCCCAAAACACCCATGAGGTCTTGTGTGATTTTCGATTTACCTTTGGTGGAGCCGAAAATCTCAGCAAACAATTGAACTTGGAATTCGTTGGGTGTAAACATGGTTTTTGACTGAACCCCTAATATCGTACATTTTAATTTGATGCATACCCCCGCTGAAAATGCAATTGTCGGCAAATTGCCCGGTAGATTAATTACGCTGGAAGATGGAGTCCTTCTTCCATTAACGCAGCCCTTAGTGCGTCGCAGTTCTGGGCAATATGCGCGCCAACGAAGATTGGCTGTTTTGAACCGCTGGATTCGAAAGGGAATTCTTCAAGTAGTCGGAAGCCCATGGCTTCCAGGATTTTGGGTATTACGTCCCGAAGATGCAACACGTGCGCTCGTTGCGATTAAACAGGAGCGCTTACCGGTCAAACTACTTTTGGCGGTGACGAGCGAGCCCATGCGCGCAAATAAAAATTGGTCTTCTTTTGAAGCAGATCCATTGATGACCGTTGCGGTGCAATGGACCTCGTTTGAGTCGTACGGGCAAGAGATGAAAAAAAAGTACCGCGCCCGATTAAATAAAGCGCTAAAATCCAATTCGGATGTGGAAGTTCGCGTGCTATCTGCGGATAAGGCGGAATTCTCAAAAGCAGCGGAGTTATTGGCAGCAACACTCACGGACCGCGTAGTAGCGATGCCGGAGAATTTAGAATGGCTTTTAGCGATGTATCAAGAATGCTTTGGACCCTCATTCCAAATGCACGGTTTTTTTCTTCAGGGAGCATTGATTGGGTTCATTTCGACCATTGAAGACGGGAAGCTCTTGCGGGCAATGCACTATGGTTCAATAGAAAACACTCCTCAAGATTTTTACAGTTACGCTATGTTTTATGCGATTCGACGGGGTATTGAGGGCGGATTTGAAAAAGTGAGTTTAGGCAGGACAGCGACTGAAATTAAGAGTACTTACGGTGCATTACCCGAAGCGAACTATTTTTCATTCTATTCGGAACATNGGTTTTTTCAGCAAGTATTGAAATTGGCTCAGCGACGTTATGAGCCAAAGTCATATGTTTTGCGCAGTCCTTTTAAATAAATAGTTTCAAAGGTGCCCAACATTTCATAGNTTAGAGATTCAACAAAACCGTCATTAAAATGAACGACACGTATCGTCAAGTCTTTGAGAACAATAAAAATTGGATCAAGACCAATCTCGAAAAGGATCCCGATTTCTTTAAGCATCTCGCCAAAGGGCAAACGCCAGATTTCTTATATATCGGATGTGCGGATTCTCGCGTACCCGCAAATGAAATTATGGGATTAGAGCCTGGAGATGTCTTNGTGCATCGCAACATAGCGAATCTCGTGGTCAATACGGATATGAACGCGCAAAGCGTTATTCAATACGCAGTCGAGCACCTCAANGTGAAACATGTGGTGGTCTGTGGTCATTACAATTGTGGGGGTGTTGCCGCCGCAATGGGAAATTCCAATCTAGGCCTTATCGACGGTTGGTTGCGAGAGATCCGCGATGTGTACCGCACCCATGCTGANGCTCTGAACGCTATAGCGGATGAGCACGCCCGCTACAACAGNCTTATTGAGCTCAATGTATTGGAGCAATGCTTCAATGTGATGAAGACGGCATTCGTTCAAAAGAGCTATGCCGCAAATCACTTCCCTCAGGTACATGGATGGGTTTATGATTTAAAAAATGGTGAACTGATCGATTTAAATTTTGACTTTGAAGGAAGTTTAAAGAAAATCCAAGAAGTCTACGATATCACAAAATAATGGGAGAACACCTGTTATTCGAAAATTCATGGGGCGCCTTTACTGTAGCAAGTAGAGGCGCTTCTTTATTGTCTTTACAATTAGGAGGGAGAGAATTGCTCCACGATTTTGATGATCAGTGGCATCAATGGGCCTCCGGTGCGGTGATGTTTCCTTTTCCNGTTCGCATGTCCTCAGGNACNNTAATGGAATTTGAGGGAGCCGAATATCACTGGCCCATCAACGATGAAAAACACCGTGCTGCGCTGCATGGCTTAACGCCTAGGGAGGAATTTGAATTGACCCAACTTCCGGACGGTATACAAGCAAGCTGGAACTATGACGGTTCAAAAGACTATTACCCGTTTCCGTGCCGACTAACCATTCACTATATCCTGGATGAGAANGGCCTTACCCTCGGCGGTCGTGTTGAGAATCTTGGGCAGGAAAATTTGCCTTACCACATGGGTTGGCATACCTATTTAAAGGTTGATGAAAAACCAACTTTGGAGGTGACGCCTGCCCATAGATTGAAAAAGAATGAAGTGAGTCATCCGGGCGAGAAAATTCCTTTTGAAGGGTTCAATTGGAGCGAAGAAGTNGACGGCGCCTTTTTTATGGAATCCATCGAGCTTGGAGGCACTACCATCCAACCGCTATCTGCTATTACTCAGCTATTCCGCCCTGCGGATGCCCCATTTGTGGCTATTGAGCCGATCACGGGCCTCGGTCATTCCGATTTCCCTTGGCGAACTGTACTGCCAGGCGAAGCGGATGAAGTGGTGACCTCTATTGGGCTGATGCGCCGATAAAGGCTTTTAATTCGGTTTTGCTAATCACAGGATTGGCGCCTTCTTTGCTTGCGACCATGGCTCCAAGAGCAGCGGCGTAATCTAGCGTTAGTTGCGGTTCTAGAAAGTGCGAAATACCATAGAGCATCGCGGCTAAAAAGCTATCTCCAGCACCAACGGTATCTTTTACTGTTACCGGAAAGACCTTGCTTTGAAGTGCGCCGAGACTATTGATCCAGAGTGCTCCTTGGCTTCCTCTAGTCACGATGAGTTCTTGTGTGCCAAAGTGCTCGCGCATCGCGTCAAAACCCTGCTCCGGGTTGGGGTCCAATTGCAGCCAATGGGCAAGCAGTTCATATTCTTCTTCGTTCACCTTGACGATTTCGGTACCCACAAGTAATTCTAGGATGCGTTCTGAATCGATAAAAGGAGCTCTCAGATTCAGGTCAAATACACGAGTAGTGGCCTGTGTCCTGAGTACTTTCAAAGATTCGTAGCTGCAGTTGTTTCTGCTAGCTAAAGATCCGTGCAAAAGCATATCTCCGTGTTCCCAATTAATCAATGGTATGCCAATGTAATCCCACGCGCTCGGCTCGTCTATGGTGTAGCTTACTTCGGAAGGATTAGAGGTGTCCACGGTGACCGTTCCAGTAGGGTGTTCACTTATCGTAATTAGTGCGGTACTGACGCTTCGCTCGTTTAAAATATCAAACAATTTTTGGCCGTACTCATCTCGGCCAATAGCAGAAATCACAGCACTTTCTATTCCTAGGTTCTGCCCGTGAATAGCCACGTTCATGGGTGCTCCACCCGGTTTAGCACCGCTGGGAAAGAGGTCCCACAACACTTCGCCAAAGCAATAGAGTTTAGGCATCCTTTGCGGTCAATTGGTCTTGCAATTCCTCCAAGCTAACGCCCTTAGTTTCCGGCATCATGAAGTGTGTGAATAGCAACTGCAGTACCATGAAGGCTGCGAAGAAGGCGAATACNGTCCAGCCCGGGAAGGCTTCNATAACGACTTCACCNAGCATGGTGATCAGCGCGGCAAACACCCAGTGTGTTCCTGTACCCCAGGCTTGACCCGCGGCGCGTACGCTGTTTGGGAAGATTTCGGAGATGAATACCCAAATAACGGCACCTTGACCTACTGCATGGGAAGCAATGAAGGTGAGAATGAAGAAGAGGTTGAACCCTGCCGAAGCATCAGTTTTAAAGCCATAGGCCACCATTGCCAAGGAAATGATATAGCCTACCGAACCGATGTACATCAGCGATTTACGCCCCATTCTATCGATCAGGTAAAGGCCGACGAAGGTGAACATTAAATTGGTTCCACCAATAGCGATGGAAGAGAGGAGGGAATCGGATGAGGCGAATCCTGCATTCTCCAAAATCACCGGTGCGTAGTATAAGATGAAATTGATGCCGCTTAATTGGTTGAAAAACGCCAGTAAAAAGGCGAGAAGGAGGCTTTTGTTGTATTTGCCGCTGAAAACACCCTTGCGGTTGGTTTCCTCGGAGGTGTGTTTTTTTATGGCGTCCAATTCCGCTTTCGCTTTGCCCGAATCACCATAAATAAGTTGAAGCGTAGCTAGAGCTCCGGCTTCATCATTTTGTTGGACCACGAGCCAGCGAGGAGAATTGGGAACTCCAAAAATCAAAAGGCAATATAAAGCGGCAGGAATGGCTTCTACACCGAGCATCCAGCGCCAGTCGTTAGCTCCGCCTATACCGTCAAGAAGGTAGTTCGAGAGGAATGCGATGAGAATTCCAAAGACAATATTGAATTGGTATAACGCGACTAAACGCCCGCGATTTTTAGCGGAACTGATTTCGGAAATATACGTTGGAGCGGCAACTGTAGAGGCGCCAACACCGACACCACCCAAAAATCGAAANAATGAAAAGAGATAGGGATCTGGAGCCAAAGCTGAGCCTACGGCACTAATTAGGTACAATAATCCTACGACAATAAGCGTTTTCTTTCGACCCCAAACTCGCGTCGGTACNCCNCCGCCGAGCGAACCCAAAACAGTACCCCATAGCGCCATCGACATGATGAAGACGCCATGAAACCAGGCTGAGGTTTGCCATAATTCTTTTATAGGTGCATTCGCACCGGAAATTACAACCGTATCAAATCCAAATAAAAATCCAGCAAGCGCGACGGTCAGCGACCAATTCCAAGTTTTGTTCATCAAAGTGTAAGTTAACACGTTGCAATGTAACAAAATTTGAAGGTGAGAAACGGTTTAGAATCCCGCTGAGAGTTGCAGCCATTCTGCCCATTTNATGCCTAGTTGGCTTTGGGCTTCTGCTTGTTGGATCAACGCTTTTGCAAAGTAGCTCGTTCGNAGGTTGACTTTAAGCAGTTCTGAATCTCCCATTAGCAACTTCTCGCGCTCTGCAAGCAGTAGGGCCTCCATGTTTTGCGCATTCCGCTGATTAGCGTCTAATGCTTTTTCTAACAGCAATAAACTTTGTGCCGTGGCGTTGAGTTGATTCGTCCATGCGTTTTCCTGTGCATCTCTTTCCCACTTAAACTGTTCCGTTTGTAGGGATTGACTCTTGGAATATCCGCGTCCTTCACGNAGTAATAGCGGTACGGCTACTTTCGCTTTCACAATTCTATTGCGCTCATCAAAGTCCGATGCAGTCGGTATGGTTTCAAAGTTTCCAGGCAGTAGAAATGCGCCACCGACACCAAGCTTAGGTTTGAGGTATTCTTTGGCCAAATTCTCTTTCAATTCAAATTGGCGCTCTTTCGCATTGTTGTATTGGAATAGAGGATGGCCATCGGTCAATTGCATCGACATGTTAGTACGCTGGGGCAAGGAGCGGGATGCCAAAACATTTTCAGCTAACACCATGGGTTGGCCCGCGTCACTCCAAAGCCAGTTGCTCATTGTAAACAAGGCTTGAATGGATTTTTGACGTGCAGAGAAATAAGCGGCTTCCCATGTACTCACTAAACCGTTCGCGTCTAGTGTATCCATGCCAGAAGCATCCCCAGCGAGAAAAGCTTGACGCGTCATGTTTTGTATTTCTTTAGCAGCCTGTAGCGCACTGAAATAGGCTAAGCTATTTTGCTGCGCTTCGAACCACTTCCAGTAGTCTTTTGAAGCTTTGAATAAAAGTTCATTACGGTAGAGTTCCGCCTCTGCAGCTCCGAGATGAACACCGGCTTTTGCTAGCCTTAGCGCGGTCCGTCGCTCGTCAGTAAATAGCCCATTTCCCAATTCAAGCATTCCCCCAATGGCAAAAAGGCCTTCTTCCGGAAGCTTGTCTTGAGGATTCGTATACAGACCCGCAGTTGCGTTCCAATCTAGGTCGATACGAACTGGGCCTGCCGTAGCGGTGGACAATGACCAAGAAGGAAGATTGTAATAATTTTCGTTCTCGTAGGTTTTATTCGACAAGTTACCTGCGAGTACCGGGTCGAATTGGCCGCGTCGTTTCAAAAGCTCGGCTTTAGCAATAGGAAGCTTCGCGTTTACCGCTTTCATCAGCGGATGATAGCTATCTACCCAAAGTATAAATTGCTCAATAGAGAGGGTGTCCGCTGACAGTTGTGCAGCGCAAGGGAATGTGTAGGCGGAGCAAAGAAAGATGAATAGTATTTTTATTCTTCTCATTGCTTGACTTTGATTTTTGGTTTGTCTACCTGTTCTTTAGCCAGTATAGGCTCGTAATAATCCGGTGGGAAAGCATTGAGCTGTCGCCAAATCTCATACCAAACTGGTACGGTATTTAATAAGGCAATTCCCCGTGCACCAGTTCCGGCGCGCAAATTTTCNGGCCATTCTTCGGTAGGTGCAACNAGTAATCGGTATTTGCCGTTTTCGTTTGTAATTCTATCGAGTGCCACTACGGATCCAGTGAAGGTACCGTAGCTGGTATTAGGCCAGCCGCGGAAGACGATCGCAGGCCAACCGTCAAATTGGAATTGGACTACGGAGCCTTCATGAATGAGCGGCATATCAATGGGGCTGATGTACAATTCTACGGCTAAATCATAGAGCGTAGGTACTATGGTTCCTAGCGAAGTACCCTCTTTTACCGTTTCACCTATACCGCGCTTTGTGATTTTCGCGAGCATTCCGTTTTGAGGAGCGGTGATGTAGTAATAGGCATTGCGCATTTCGTAATTACTCAAGGTGTTTCGCAACTTTGATAAATCTCCCTGTGCAGTAGCGAGCATGCTGCTTGCGGTAGCAAGATCGCTTTGCGCTTTTGCTATTTTCTCTAAAAACGCATTCGTGTTGTTTTTTAACGCTAAGCGCACATCGAGCAATTTATTTTTACTCATTTCCCACTTTTGTGCGGTCTCTTGAGCTTTGGCCTGACTTTGGGCCAATTTTATTCTGTACTGTTCGACATCCGTACGGCTTTTTAAGCCTTGCTCTAGTAGTTGATTGTAACGCGTAACTTGAGTTTTTGCAACTTCTAGATTTTGCGATTCCGCAAAGAATTGGGCACTATCACTTTCCGATTGCGCTTTTGCTGCGGCTAAATCGTATTGAAGACTTTGTGCTTTTACTTGCTGATTGATTCTTAAACTTTGAATTAGAGCGGTTAAGGCCTCAACCTTTTGCTCATAGCTCTGCACCCCATCTTCTTTCGCGACAATTTGCTCCTTCGTGCGTTCAATCAATTGGGGGTCGAGGTATTCATTCTTAATTTCTCGCAAACGAGCTATGGTATCGCCTAGATTGACCACATCACCTTCTTGCGCGTACCACTGGGCGATCTGTCCTGCAATAGCGCTCTGAATTTCACTGGCGCGCTGACCCGGTTGCAACATGGTTACAGTGCCCTTTGCCTGAATATTTTGCGTCCATGGTAAAAAGAGGACGACCAGGCTTAGCACTCCGGCAATAATGAAATTACGTTTAACCTTTGGTCCTATGAAAGGGTTGCCTAAAAGTCCAAAGCTTCGATAGCGTTCTGTTTTGAGGCGCTCATTTATTCTTTGTTTACTTATGTTTAGCATCGTCTGTTAGAGTTCAATGGTAAGGTTACTGTGTGTCTTAACGGTCTCAAGATTCGAGGCTGCTACGAGTGTCCATGGCTGACGATCGTCCCACAAAAAGTCAATAATTTTTTCCCGCTCTTTTGGGTCAAAAAGATGGAAAATATCATCCAATAGTAACAGGCGTGGACGTGTAACAATACTTCTAGCGAGTAATATCCGTTCCACAATGCTACTGGATAAAGGACGCGTGGTAGGACCAACAGCCGTCTCTAGACCTTTGTCTAAACTTTTTATAAACCCCTCTAGTCCCAGACCTACGGTAGCCCAACGGACATCCTCAAGCTCAATTTCGGGTCGTCCTAATGTGATGTTTTCTAATAGCGTTCCTTCGAAAAGATCTTCACTCAAAAAGCAATCGCCCACATGGTATCTTAAATCTGCAGTATTCAGCGATCCTGATGGGTAGCCGTTGAAACTCACGGTTCCTTTTGTGGGCTCATATTGAACGGCCATTAATCGCAGTAATGTAGATTTTCCGGAACCGTTTTTACCGGTGATCACTGCTCTTGCGCCGGAAGGTATAGTGAGATTCAGGTTAGAGAGTATTGAGCGCGATCCGTCTTCCGATGCATAGTTAAGGGCTTTTAGCTCTATATCAGCACCCATACCTGTGTCGATGTCTTCAAAAAGTACATTTCCTTGATCTTCTTCGAGCGGAATATCGGTAACGGTGCTCATTTTTTCTACCGCCGTCAGTACGTCGTAGATCGGTTCCATAGTTAAAATGAGCTTTTCAGCAGAGTTGACAATAAGGATGATGACAATTTCAGAAGCAACGAATTGGCCAACATTTATTTCATTTTGAATAACAAGTAAACCGCCAATGATCAGCAATCCTAAGGTTACAAGCGCTTTAAAACCAACGATGTTCGCGTATTGGAAGATTAAGACGCGCCAATGTTTTTTACGGTGAATGAGGTATTGCTCCACCAATTGATCTGTTTTCTCCAAGGGAAGTTCAGTATGCCCCGCTCGTTTGAAGGTATCCATGGTACGCGCAATCTCTTTCAACCAATGTGCGATTTTGTATTTAAACGTACTCTCCTTCATGCTACTATCAAGGCCTCTTGGCCCCGTGTAATAAAGAATAGCAGCGAGCAATGCAATGAGGGCTAATCCAAAGGTGATGAAGAACGGGTGATAGGTAGCTAGCAAAATTAGTCCAATGACTATTTGTAGTGAAGAAGCACTAAAATCCATCAGCATTTTAGAAAGCCCCTTTTGCACGTTTAGTGTATCGAAAAAGCGGTTAATAAGCTCAGGAGGATAGGTTCCGCGAATGGACTGGTTTTGAAATCTAGGAATGCGGTAAGTGAATTCGAAAGCGGCCCTTGTGAAAATACGTTGTTGAAGAATTTCCGAAATAGACAATTGGAGTACTTGTAAGATTCCACCTACAATAACCCCCACAGTGACTAAAGCACTCAGGATGACCCAGCTCGTGCTCACTGTGCCGGCTTGAATAAGTCCTACAATCGCTTGAACACCTAATGGTAAGCTCAAATTTACCAGGGCGTAAAATAAAGCGTATGCGTAGAGATAAAGAATGTCGCGACGGTCCTCAGCGAGCATCGCTATGAATTTTTGAAAGGGATTTTTAGTCATTATTTACGTAATGCTTTAAGTGTCATATCAATCAGAAATTGAACGATTTCCTGCTTACCTCCTGAAGAATCTGAAAGACGTGGAAGATGCTCTGCGAAAAATTGCTGACTCTGAGCAGCTTCAACGATAGTCGCAAACAAACTGTGTGGGTAGGGGTAGGTNGGATTAATTTGNAATGCCAATTGGCTCAAGGTTTCACAAATTCTTTTGTACCCTAAAAAGTACCCTTCTTTGTTCTCTTGATCCACATCCTTAGTGAGGTAAATCTTTGGGTATTCAGCAACTACAACGCGTTGCAATGCACGTTCGTCTATATGAGGAATACGCTCGTCCTGCTCCATAGGAAGCACCAACAGTTCAATCGCTTTTTTTAATTTTTCCTCAGGACTGTTAAGCAATATAAATTCTTGCGCCATTTTCACTTCAAGCCAGCCCCAATACCAATTGATGAGATAGGTCAATAATTGGTGTTTGTTTTGAAAGTAGCGGTAGACCCCGGATTCTGTGCTGATGATTTCACGAGCAACTTTTTTAAAAGTTAAGTGCTCATAACCCAGCTCATCCATTAAGGAGATGCTCTTAGATAAAATACGTTTTCCCAGCTCCGTTTCATCAGGGTTCTTACTGTAAAGTTTCGCGCTGATGGTAATGTTTAATGCATTCATAGATGAGTATAACGCTTTGCTATAATAATTGTTTAGCACACAAATATAATAGTAATACTATCGATTATGCAAATAAAAACCTACTGGCGGCAGAAAGACTACCTTTGTAGCGCTCCGTTAAGTTAACGGAAGCCTAAAAACAATATATGACCTTTGATTCATTGGGGCTTAAGCCTCAAATTCTATCAGCCTTAAAAGAACAAGGCTACACCCAACCGACACCTATTCAAGCTCAAAGTATACCTGTCCTCTTAGACGGTTTTGACCTGCTCGGTACTGCGCAAACTGGCACGGGTAAAACAGCAGCATTTACCATCCCTATTATAGAACATTTACTCGATACACCTACTGAACGCAAACGAAGCATAAAAGCTTTGGTGGTTACACCAACGCGCGAATTGGCCTTGCAGGTCGCAGAAAATGCGAAACGATATTCTTCAGGGACGAGCCTTCGCACTGCCGTTATTTTTGGTGGTGTTGGTGCAAATCCTCAAATAGATCAGCTCAAACGTGGCGTTGATATTTTAGTNGCTACTCCTGGNAGACTACTAGATTTACAAGGGCAGGGATTTATAGATCTGCGTAACCTCACACATTTTGTCTTNGATGAAGCCGATCAAATGNTGGATATGGGCTTTATTCATGACATCAAAAAATTACTTCGTCTTCTTCCNTCAAAACGCCAAAGCTTGTTCTTCTCAGCGACGATGCCGAAGACGATAATGGAACTTAGTGGGCAGATTCTAAAGCCAAATTACAAACAGGTTCGTATCGCCGTTGAAAAGCCAACAGCTGAACGTGTAACACAATGCGTGTATTACGTTAGTAAAAGTGAAAAGCCCGCACTACTCATTCATCTTTTAAAAGACTTAGAGGGGAGTGTGCTCGTTTTCGGTAGGACAAAACACGGTTGTGATAAAGTTGTACGTATACTCGATAAAAAGGGAGTTAGCGCTGCGGCAATCCACGGAAATAAAAGTCAGAATGCAAGACAAAAAGCACTGAAAGGCTTTAAGGATGGGACGGTTCGCGTTTTAGTTGCCACGGATATTGCAGCACGCGGTATCGACATTTCAGGTTTAGAACATGTGGTTAACTATGAACTTCCCAATATTCCTGAGACGTATGTGCATCGGATTGGACGTACTGGACGTGCAGAGGCATCGGGATCTTCTATCTCCTTTTGTGCTGCAGATGAACGAGCCTATCTAAAGGATATCGAAAAACTGATCAAAGCGAGTGTTCCTTTAGTGGAAGAGCACCCGTTTACCGAGGGGGCTACTGAAGAATGGGCCGTGCCGGAGAATCGTATCCCGGTTAAGCAGGGGCAGCGTGCACCCCGCACAAGCCGGAGTCCCAAGCAAGGTGGTGGAAATTCTCGTTCTGGAGCTCCTGCTCGTGGAAAACGACCTTCTCGAAGACGCTAGTATTTTAGCAGTTCGAGCACTTTTTCCTCAAAACGAGTAGGTGTAAATTTCTTTATGGGGAACCCCAGGGGTCCAATGCCGGCTTTGTGGATTAACTTATTCCAAAGAAATTGATCCGCAATGTGTGGCAGAATCAGCTGAGGTTTATCAAACCGCAGTGCACTGTGTGTNGTTCCGGAGCCTCCGTGGTGAACCACTGCGCAAACGCGACTAAAGAGCCAATCGTAAGGAATGTCCTTTACAAGAAAGATATTTTCGGGTAAAGGACTTTCTATTTCAATACCGCCCCAACTGGAGTTGATAAAAATGGGTAGGTTGTGTTTCTTACTNAGCTGTACCAAGGCTTGACCTACCTCTTTAGGTTTCGCATTGATCATTGAGCCAAACCCGACATACAAGGGGTTGGGGAATTTTTCTATGAATTGTACTAAATTTTCTGAAGGCTCCCAGTGCTTAGACTTGTTGCGTTCACGAAAATCTGTAACCTTTACGTGTGCGGGCCAGTACGCAGGTTTGGGGAAGAGACGCTTAGAGATGGGGTATTCTACGTGGACCACCTTCAGTAGGAAATGCTTCACCTCTCGGCGCTTTAATGGTGCCCAATCCCATGCTTTCATGATTTTGTTACCGTAACCTATGACGGCTTGGGAAATGATTGCGGAATTTGTGAGCGTGTAGCTTAATGTATTCCACAATCTATTATTGAATTGGCCCATTCCTATGGCTGGTAATTCACGAACGGGATGCACCAAACAAGGCATTGGGATAAGTAATTCCACCCGTCGGTTTACTCGTAAAGCCGCCATGACAGGATAGGCGCATTTGATATGATAGATGATTTTGTCCGGTTTGAAATTCAGATCTGCATTTCGCTGATCACGGATCAGTTGCTCTTGAATAGGNTTTGTTTCTCGTAAGAGTTTAAAAAGCGTTCTAATTCTACTGAAACCAGAGCCGATTTGACCCGTGATTTTTTTTACATCAGGCGCATCGATCATGTCGAGGTATTCGTGAGTCATCGGGAAAAAGTGTGGACTCACTTCTGAAGCGAGCGCACGAAACTGTTCCGGCATACAAAAAGCAACTTCGTGTCCGGCATCGCTAAATTCTTCGCCTAAAGCTAAATACGGTTCCATATCTCCCCGAGAACCTAGGGTCATTAGTAGAATTCGCTCCATATTGGTAAGTTACGTTGGAAAAGATTATTTGAATGCTGTGACACAACTTTCAAAAAAAACTTTTACCCGGTCGTAACGTTTTAAATTTTTAGAGCCTATTAAGGGTAAACGAAATAAAAAATGAAAAACGCCGACATGTCATTGATTGTCAGCGTTTTGTCAGTCAGCCGCCCCAAAATGGGACGGCTAAAAGTGGAGCTGGCGGGAATCGAACCCGCGTCCAAACAAGGAAGCCTGAGGCTTTCTACATGCTTATCTTATGATTGAATTTTCGACCGATCTCTGAGCATAAGCACCCTAATCACAGCTTATCTTCTAGACTTAGGCTAGCCCGCGAAGCGAAGGCTAACTGCATTCCTGAATTTTCCACACCTCGTGATCAGTCGCCTCAGGACGGGGGCTCCTGC
>JGI26083J51738_10000985_pt1 | contig 15352 bp, 10 predicted proteins | sample SaaInl85LU_5_DNA_FD_51738 | JGI IMG/M metagenome (IMG submission 51738)
AAACTTTCTGGAGAAGCCCTGATGGGAAATCGCAATTATGGAATCGATCCTGAACGTTTGTCCGACTATGCGAATCAAATCAAACAAATTACCGAACAAGGCATTCAATTAGCGATTGTCATTGGAGGAGGAAATATTTTTAGAGGAGTTGCAGGTGCGAGTAATGGTATGGATCGTGTTCAGGGGGATCATATGGGAATGTTGGCTACCGTCATAAATGGTCTCGCATTGCAAAGTGCTCTGGAAAACGCTGGGGTACCAACCCGATTACAGTCTGCTATAAAAATTAACGAGGTTGCAGAGCCTTTTATTCGAAGGCGAGCCATGCGTCACTTGGAAAAAGGACGAGTTGTGATTTTTGGAGGGGGTACAGGAAACCCTTATTTCACAACGGATTCAGCAGCGGTTCTTCGTGCCATCGAAATTGAAGCTGATGTAATTTTAAAAGGCACCAGAGTAGATGGTATTTATAATACCGATCCAGAAAAAGACAAAACTGCGATTAAATTTGATACCATTAGTTTTGAGGACGTGCTTAAAAAAGGGCTTAAGGTAATGGATACTACGGCATTTACATTAAGTCAAGAAAATGACCTCCCAATTATTGTTTTTGACATGAACAAAAACGGAAACCTTCTTAAAATTATTTCTGGACAAGCCATTGGAACCACCGTGAGTTAGCGACACATTTACCATACTTATAAAAGACTCAAAAATGAACGAAGAAATAGAATTTATACTGGATAGCACAAAAGAAGCAATGATTAATGCTATAAAGCATTTAGAAAAGCAATTTATAAACATCCGTGCTGGGAAGGCAAGTCCCTCAATGTTGGGAAGTGTGACGGTCGATTATTACGGTACTCAAACTCCTTTAGCACAAGTAGCTAACGTAAATACACCAGATGGACGAACAATTACAGTTCAGCCATGGGAAAAGGCCATGTTACAAGAAATAGAACGCGCAATTATGGTTGCTAATTTAGGATTTAACCCAATGAATAATGGCGAAACCATTATTATCAATGTACCTCCATTAACAGAAGAGCGCCGTCGAGAATTGGCAAAACAAGCAAAATCTGAAGTTGAAGACGCAAAAATATCGATACGTGCAGCAAGAAAAGACGCAAATTCAGATATAAAAACTATTGACGTTTCTGAAGATGTTCAAAAAAATGCAGAAGTAGATGTGCAACAACTTACTGACACATATGTCAAAAAAGCCGAAGAGTTGTATGCCGTCAAAGAGCAAGAAATTCTCAAAATTTAATCCTTAAAAACTTTACGATTTGTTATGGAAAGTTAAGCTTTCTATGCTCTGTCTTTTAATTCATTTTATCTACCTTTGTCGGCATCAAAAAAGACTATGTTTAAACTCTTTTCAAGCGGGTTTTGGGAAACCGTTGCACGACTCATCTTAAGAAACAGAATTTTTATTCTCGTTGTAGTTCTACTCACTACTGGGTTTTTTTCCATGCAATGGAATAACATGCGTTTTACCTATACCGAAGCAAATCTGTTGCCAGATGATCACCCTATTAATTTAGAATACAATCATTTTCTAGATATTTTTGGAGAAGAAGGCAATTTGATTGTAGTGGGAATCAAGGACAGTACCCTACTCACCGTCGAAAAACTAAATGCTTGGAATACGTTTTCTAAGAGTTTTAAAACCCACCCCAATGTAGATGCTGTCATTGCCATTAAAGATTTACAAAAGCTAGTTAAAAATAAGCGTAAAAAACAATTTGACCTCATCCCTTTTATCAAAGATTCTGTCCAAACACAATCGGAAGTAAATGCCCTAAAAAAAGCGCTTTTTGAGGACTATCCTTTTTATGACAATATTCTTTTTAATAAAGAAACTGAGGCTGTTCGAACGGCCATCTACTTAGATAAATCAATTGTCAATACATCAGAACGAAAAGCGTTTATTGAAGCCGTTTTAACTCCAAAAGTAAAAGCATTTGAAGAGGCCTATGATTTAGATGTACGCGTATCAGGGATGCCCTATGTACGAACACTAAATTCTCAAAATATTGTTGATGAAATTAGCATGTTTATTCTAGCAGCTATTTTAATCACCTCACTTATTTTCTTTTTCTTTTTCAGATCATTCAGAGCTACTTTTATATCTATGGTTGTTGTGGTCATCGGAGTGATGTGGACCTTTGGAATTTTGGGGTTGTTACAGTATGAAATTACCGTACTCACAGCCTTGATCCCCCCCTTAATTATTGTCATTGGAATTCCAAATTGTATTTTTCTAATCAACAAATACCAGCACGAAGTTAACAAGCATGGCAACAAAGCCAAATCGCTTCAACGCGTAATTTCAAAGGTTGGGAATGCGACTTTGATGACCAATGTAACGACAGCCTCAGGATTTGCAACCTTTATAATTACCCAAAGTAAATTGCTCACCGAATTTGGTATTGTTGCCTCATTGAGTATTATTGCCATTTTCCTGTTGTGTTTATTAAATATTCCTATTATTTATAGCTTTATGCCGATCCCAAAAGACAAGCATTTAGAACATTTAAACAAACGATGGATTAACCGCCTTGGCAATTGGATCGAACATACCGTTAAGCATAAAAATATTACAATCTATATGACAGCGATTATTTTACTCGCTATCAGCATCGTTGGAATTTTTCAAATTGAAACTACAGGGAGTTTAATTGAAGACATGCCTAAAAAAGCGGAGTTTTATAAAGACATCGAATTCTACGAAAGTGAATTTAATGGTGTGATGCCTCTAGAGATTTTAGTGGATACCAAACGCAACAAAGGAGTCCTGAAACTCTCTACTTTAAAACGCATGAGTGCACTTGAAGATTTGATTTTTGAAATTCCAGAACTTTCTAAACCCATTTCTGTGGTAGGCTTGGTAAAATATTCTAAACAAGCCTACTACAACGGAAATCCTAAGTATTATCAACTGCCAACTGCACAAGAAAATAATTTTATTTTATCCTATGCAAAAAATGCCTCTTCAGATGTTGATTTACTAAAAAACTTTGTCGATAGTACTGGGCGCTATGCTCGAATCACCACCTTTATGAAAGATGCTGGGATCGATAAAATGGAACGTATTGAAGAAGATCTCTTAGCAAAAATTGATAAGCTATTTCCTAAGAAACAGTATGATGTTTCCATCACTGGAAAAGCCTATTTATTTCAAAAAGGTACCAAATATTTGGTTCGAAACTTAGTCTTATCATTGGCTTTGGCTATCTTTTTGATTTCGCTATTTATGGCTTATATGTTTCGCTCATTCCGAATGATTCTCATCTCATTGATCCCTAATTTATTACCGCTGTTGGTAACAGCAGGAATGATGGGCTACTTGGGCGTCCCAATAAAACCATCAACAATATTAGTTTTTAGTATTGCATTTGGGATTTCGGTAGATGATACCATTCATTTTTTAGCCAAATACCGACAAGAATTATTGGCGAACCACTGGAAAATTAGAAAGTCTGTGTTTTCGGCACTTCGCGAAACAGGAGTGAGTATGTTTTATACCTCTATCGTATTATTCTTTGGATTTTCGGTATTTATCACTTCTAACTTTGGAGGTACTGTGGCCTTAGGTGCCTTAATTTCAGCAACCTTATTATTGGCGATGTTGGCTAATTTACTGTTGTTACCTTGTCTATTGTTGTCTTTAGAGCGCAGCATTGCAAACAAGAAAGTATTGAGAAAGCCCGCGCTGAATATTATTCCAGAAGAAGATACGTTTGAAGAAGACTAACTCATACACTGTTAATTTAGCTTAAAACTTTATATTTGCAGTATTAATAATTGTACTTATGACTACCAGCACTGTTGAACATTTACTAACTCAAGGACTCAAACATACAGACATTGAGGTTAAAGGGTGGGTTCGAACATTTAGAGCAAACCGATTTATCGCACTTAATGACGGCTCTTGTCTTCAAAGCATCCAATGTGTGGTTGATTTTGAAAGCATGGATGAAGCGCTATTAAAACGCATCACAACAGGTGCTGCTGTACACATTAAAGGCGGACTGGTGGAAAGTCAAGGAAAAGGACAATCTGTAGAAATTCAAGTGGATTCTATAGAAATTTTGGGAGATGCAGATCCTGAAGAAGTATCAAAAACCATCCTGCAACCCAAACGTCATTCCTTAGAATTTTTAAGAGAACAAGCACATTTACGGACACGAACCAACACCTTTAGTGCAATAATGCGACTCCGTTCTTCACTCTCTTTTGCTGTTCATTCCTATTTTAATAAAAATGGGTTTTATTATATGCATGCCCCGATTATCACTGGAAGTGATGCCGAAGGTGCGGGTGAAATGTTTCGAGTAACTACATTAGATCCAAAAAATCCCCCGCTAACAGATGCCGGTGAAGTGGATTACTCAAAAGATTTTTTTGGAAAAGAAACAAACCTAACCGTATCTGGGCAATTGGAAGCAGAAACCTATGCCATGGCACTCGGAAAGGTATATACTTTTGGACCTACATTTAGAGCTGAAAACTCTAACACCTCGCGACATTTAGCAGAGTTTTGGATGATTGAACCTGAAGTCGCTTTTATGGATTTGGCTGGGAATATGGATCTTGCTGAAGATTTTATGAAGTACGTCATCAGTTATGTTTTGGAACATAATAAAGAAGATCTTGCCTTTTTAGAGCAACGTTTGGAGCAAGAAGATAAATCAAAACCTCAGAATGAGCGGGCTCCTATGCCACTTACTGAGAAACTTCGTTTTATTGTTGACAACAATTTTAAACGTGTTAGCTATTCAGAAGCGATTGACATTTTACGAAACTGCAAGCCTAATAAAAAGAAGCAGTTTAAATATATTATTGACAAGTGGGGTGCCGATTTACAAAGTGAGCATGAACGCTTTTTGGTAGAAAAACATTTTAAATGTCCTGTAATCTTATTTGATTACCCTGCAAAAATTAAAGCCTTTTATATGCGCTTAAACGAGGACGGAAAAACTGTTAGAGCCATGGATATCTTATTCCCAGGTATTGGTGAAATTGTTGGTGGATCGCAACGTGAAGAACGATTAGACGTCTTAAAAGCAAAAATGGCAGAACTTGACATCCCAGAAGAAGATCTTTGGTGGTATTTAGATTTAAGAAAATACGGAACAGCNGTGCACTCTGGATTTGGACTGGGTTTTGAACGCTTGGTCATGTTTGCAACTGGTATGGGGAATATTCGAGATGTCATTCCTTATCCTCGAACCCCTTTAAATGCTGAATTTTAAAGATAAACGTATTCGTGTTTTTTGAAACTAATACTGCCTAGCATATATCTAACGATTTTTTTCTTATTTTTATGAAAACCCGAGGAATGAATGCTTAAGCAATCTTTACAATATAAATTATCACAAAAATTATCGCCTCAACAAATTCAGTTGATGAAGCTGATACAGTTGCCTACCCAAGCTTTTGAGCAGCGCCTTAAACAAGAGCTCGAAGAAAACCCAGCACTCGAAAGTGGTAAAGAACAAGAAGATTCGTTTGAAGAGACCTTTGACTCCAATGATAATGATATGGACAATGAGCAAATCAATGCAGACGATATTAATATAGATGACTATCTGAGTGATGATGAAATTCCAGAATACAGACTTCATGCCAATAATTACAGTGCAGATGATGAAGAAAAAACAACCCCTTTTGCTTCTGGCACGTCTTTTACACAGCATCTAATCGATCAACTCAACACCTTTCCTTTAGAAGAAACACAGTATCAAATTGCAGAATTTTTAATTGGAAGTATCGACGATAGCGGCTACATCCGCCGTCCGTTACTTGATATTATGGATGATTTGGCCTTTACTCAAAATGTATATACCGATGAGAAAACCATTGAGTCTGTCCTCAAAGTAGTCCACCTTTTAGATCCTGCAGGGGTGGGCGCCAGAAACCTTCAGGAATGTTTAGCACTTCAATTGNATCGAAAAATACAAACACCTAATACCGCACTCGCCAGCAAAATCATTGAACAAGGNTTTGAGCAATTTACTAAAAAGCACTATGAAAAACTCTTACAGAAATTTAGTATTACGGAGTTACAACTTAAAGATGCCATTTCTGAAATTGAACGCTTAAATCCAAAACCTGGAAGTTCCTTTTCGAATANCNCTCGCTCAATTGAACACGTTGTACCGGATTTTACTATCAAAATTACAGAAGGNAAGTTAGAACTCAGCCTCAATGGTCGAAACTCACCTGAATTGCATGTTTCAAGACCGTANAACGAAATGCTAAAAGGCTANAAGGCTTCCAAAGAAAAAACAAAGTCGCAAAAAGATGCGGTGCAATTTATCAAACAAAAACTAGATGCTGCCAAATGGTTTATTGACGCCATAAAACAACGCCAACATACCCTNTTTATTACCATGAGNGCCATCATGCATTTTCAAGAAAATTACTTTTTGTCNGGNGACGAACAACAACTTAGACCCATGATTCTAAAAGATATTGCGGATAAAATAGCCATGGATGTTTCGACAGTATCACGTGTTGCAAACAGCAAATATGTGGACACCCCTTATGGAACAAAGTTNATTAAAGAATTTTTTAGCGAGTCGATGACAAATGACCAAGGAGAAGAAGTTTCAACCAGAGAAATTAAAAGTATCTTGGAAACCGTAATCGCTGAAGAAGACAAGAAAAAACCANTGACAGACGAAAAATTAGCGATTATTTTAAAAGAAAAAGGCTATCCAATTGCACGAAGAACGGTGGCTAAATACCGCGAACAATTAGACCTTCCTGTTGCACGGCTTCGCAAGCAACTTTAGCCTATACCTTCTTAATTACATTGGTGACAATTCCCCAAATTACAAAATCATTTTCTTCTGTAATTTTGATTGGCTGATAGTTTTTGTTTTCTGGCTGCAACCAAATTTCATCCTTTTCAACCTTGAGGCGTTTAACCGTAAACTCCCCATCCAAAAAACAAACCGCTATTTTATTATGTGCTGGAGAAAGACTTCGATCTATTACCAAAAGATCATTGTCGCTAAGTCCCGCATCTATCATTGATTGCCCACTTACCCGAGCAAAAAAAGTAGCTTCTTTATTTTTAATAAGCTCGTTATCTAGTGATAGGCGTTCTTGTTTAAAATCTTCTGCTGGCGATGGAAATCCAGCCGAGATCCCTGTATCAATATAGACNGCTCCCATGGTATTAAGGTTTTCAGGCGTAAAAAATGTAAGAGGTGTGTTTTGTTTTATGGACATTGAACTGTAATTATATCTTTAAAACTAGTGGTGTATTTTGGCGATAAATGTTCTTGACGCATTTTCCACGTACGTTTTAAATCTTGATTGGCTAATTTTAATTTTGGAGCGTTGTACTTTTTATTAATAAAATCGATGGTGCGCATCAATGGAAGGTGCTTTGGGTCTTCCGCATCAAACAACTGTAGTTGGTGGTTATTTGTTGGGACAATCCCTGTAAGGATGACTCCTGCTTTCTTATATTGAATTCCTTTTTTATAAATTGAAGCAACTGCTTTTACGGCATTTGCACTTAAAGTTAAACTAGAATTGGTAGGAAACGGAATGTTGACTACAANACTGGCGCGGTNCTGTTCGGTATCTTTTTTATGGAANTCACTTCGGAGAAAAATAATCATCATATGACAACTAGAGCCTTGTTTACGAAGTTTTTCGGCACCACTACAAGCAAAAGTAGAGATGCGNTCTTTAATTTCTTCTAGGTTTTTAATCGCAGATTCGAAACTACGTGTGGTCGCAATGGCNCGTTTATTTTTAATGGTTTCTGTCTCTATTTTAGAGATNCCTTCCAAATCTTTTTTTAATTTCCACTCTGTAATAGAAAANGTTTTACGCACCCACATATCGGGGAGCTGCACAAAATCATAAGCAGTTTTACACTGCTTTTCCGATAGGCGTTTGTGTAGTGCAGGACCAATCCCCCAAACATCTTTGAGCTTTGTCCATTTCAAAGCTTTGATGCGTTTTTCTTCGTTATCAATGACATAAACACCTCCTGTTTCTTTGGGAAACTTTCGGGCAATTTTATTAGCAACTTTACTCAATGCCTTTGTTGGTGCAATTCCGACACAGGTAGGAATGCCTGTCCATTTTAAGATGCGTTGACGCATTTCAGATCCATGCGTATATAAATCATAGGCATCAAATCCATTAAGTTTTAAAAAGGCTTCATCAATACTATACACTTCTACATCGGGAGAGAACTGTTCTAAAATACGCATCACGCGGCTACTCATGTCACCATAAAGCGCATAATTGGATGAAAATAATTGAATGTTGTTGGTTTTAAAGAATTCTTTAAACTTAAATGCAGGGGCGCCCATAGGAAGTCCTAATGCTTTTGCTTCATCACTGCGTGCAATCACACAGCCATCGTTATTTGATAAAANAGCAATTGGTTTTTGCCGTAAGCTCGGGTTAAAAACCCGCTCACAGGAGGCATAAAAGTTATTACAATCAACAAGTGCAAACATGGTCTAAAGATAATCTATTTTGATTTTTTTATTGCCCTTAACAAGTAAAATATTACACTTAATTATTTGATTTTATGAACGGAGGTGTATAATAGTATTTATATCTTTGTACAATAATTTGGACAAAATAAAATTAAAATCCTTATGAATACTAAACTTTGTTTACCCCTATTAGTACTTAGTCTTTTTTCATTTTATAATGTATTGGCGCAACAACCTTCTGAGATACAAAAGTTAGATTCTATTACAATTACTTCAACAGCGATTGAGTTGCCTTTTAAAAAAAATTCTCGTACAATAACACTTATTTCATCCGAGGTTATAAAACAAAGTCCTGCCACTAATTTGGCAGAACTTTTGCAACAAGAAGCCGGTATCGACATAAGACGTCAAGGCGTCAATGGAATGCAAGCAGATTTATACATTCGTGGCGGAAGTTTTGACCAAACTTTGCTTTTAATTGATGGTATTAAAGTTGAAGATCCTCAAACAGGGCACCATACATTAAACATGGCACTGCCTCTAGAAGTAATTGAACGTGTTGAAATTATCAAAGGTCCTGCGGCACGCGTTTTTGGACAAAATGCGTTTACAGGAGCCATTAATATTGTAACAAAATCAAATGCTGATGCTGTGAATTCCGTAGGATATAAACTTGGTTCATATAATCAACAGCATGTTTCGGGAACCTTGGGANCCNANCTAGAAAATACGACACTAATAGGNCATGCTTCTGTAAATACTTCGGAAGGCTATCGACATAATACCGATTTTGAAAATCAAAATTATTTTGTAAAAGGACGTTTTAATGCAAATGGCACTCCTATTGATGTCATTAGTTCTTTTTCGGAACGAAAATTTGGTGCAAATCAATTTTATGCTGTTCAAAGTGGTTACGATCAATATGAAGAAACACAAAGCAGTCTTGTGGGAGCTTCTACAAAATTCAAAACAGAAAATTTTAAAATTACACCACGATTCTACTGGAAACGAAACCAAGACATGTACTTGTATGTTCGAGAAAGACCGTCGGTTTATAGAAATTTACATATCTCCAATAAAGTAGGGCTTCAAGTTAATGCTTCATTTACTTCAACCGCTGGAATTACAGGGTTTGGAATCGATGCTGCAAAAGTATTTATGACGAGCTCCAATTTAGGAGAACGCGACCGAATGATGGGAAATCTATTTGTTGAACATCGGTTTTCTTTAGCAGATAATACTTTAGACATTACGCCAGGCATCTCGGTAAATTATTTCTCAGACTTTAAGTTTCATGCCTTTCCAGGGGTTGATATAGGCTACTCTATTAATGAGGCATTTAGAGTGTATGCAAATGTGGGCTATACCTATAGAGTCCCAACCTATACCGATTTGTATTATGTAGGAAGAACCGATTTAGGAAATGAAAATTTAGAACCTGAAAAAGCACTTTCTGAAGAAATCGGCTTAAAATATTTTGGAACAAACTTCAATGCTTATGTCGCTATATTTAACAGGTCGTCCGATAATTTGATTGATTATACCAAAGAAAATGAAGCCGATAAATGGCAAGCTACAAACTTAAAAAGTCTAACCTCAACAGGAGCAGAACTAAATCTGTCTTCCAGCTTTAAATCGGGGTTATACACTCAAAATATAAGTTTAGGATATACGTATTTAGATGAAAATTTAAACACCCTAAAATCGACCTATTCAAAATATGTACTCAACGCATTGACACATCATTTTACGGCAACGGTTCGATCGCAGTTTTTGAAAAATGTGTCACAAAGCATCATTTATAAGTTTGCCGAACGTGCCTCAGGAAGTAGCTATAGTGTCGTAGATGTACAGGCTACATTAAATGTTTCTGGGCTTGAACTTTCTGTCATTGGAAATAATATTTTCAATACAGAATACGTGGAAACAGGTTTTGTTCCTATGCCCAAAGGAAATGTTTTGATAGGGGTCAATTATGCGTTTTAAAAACTAGTTGATAAGCGTATTCACTTTGTCATATACCAACTGTGATTCCCACCCTCTGTATAGAAGATAGTCGGCGAGTTTTTTCTTTTTTTTCCACGGATCCGTTTCGGTCAGTGTTGCCGCTTTTTTTTCTGCTAAAGAGTGAAATGTTTGAAGATAGTCATTAGGGTCTATTTCCTGAAGAGCGATTTTAATAATATATTTAGACAGTTGGCGTTGTTTAAGTTCTAAAGTCAATCTTACTTTTCCCCATTTTTTGATGCTAAATTTTCCTCTAACATAGGCTTTTGCAAACCGTTCTTCATTCAGATGGTTATCTTGAATTAGCGCCACAATGATAATTTCAATCGCTTCGGGAATCATTCGCATTTGCTTGAGTTTGTGCTCAACCTCTTTGTGACAGCGGTCTTGATAGGCACAATACTTTTGAAGTATGGAAAGGGCTTCCTCTATGGAGTAGCTTTTATGCGTTTGATACATCCTTAGAATTTATAAGTAATCGCACAAATCAAATTAGTTCCGGGTGCAGAGATTCCAGAAGAAAAGGGTCTGTAGCGTTGATTAGTGATATTTTCGATAGCTCCCACAGCAGAAAATGATGGATTAAAATCAAATTGGGTTCTGAGGTTAAGGGTGTACCAAGACGGAGCGTAGGGCTTTCCATGTGCGTCTAAAGCAAATAAGGAATCGGCTAATTCTGCAGAAATATCTGAGGCTCGAAGTGCCCCATTATAATTTATAAACCCATCCATTTGAAACTTGTCGTGTTTCCATATAAGGTGAGCATTTCCAAAAACAGGTGCTACATGTCTTACTGGCAATTCAACTCCAGGGGTTTCTTCTTGTACTCCGTGAACATAGCTGTACTGAGTGGTGAACTTTAAAGCTGTTGAAAATCGAATTTTTAGGCCTGCTTCAAATCCATAAATCCAAGATTGAGAAGCATTTTGAATGGCTTGAATCTCGCTTATTTCTCCATCATAAAACATTTCAGATATGCCATCAATTTCAAAGCTTTTACGAACCAATGCATTTTCTAGGTAAGTATAATAGGCCGAACAATCAAAAACTATAGATTCTTTAAAATTGATTGTAACACCAAACTCTCCACCATAGGCGTATTCTGGCTTTAGATTTCCGTTGGGCACCACCACTAATCCATCTTGAGGATCAAAAATTTTCCCGATATCATCAATGTTTGGCGCTCTAAAAGCAGTGGTTGCATTTAATTTCCAAAGAAAGATAGGGTTCGGGTTCCAACTAAGACCAAAAGTACCTGTAAGTGCGCTTGTGTCTAAATCTGCTACTTTAAAAGGAAGGCGGTAAAAGGCACTGTTTTCTGTTAAATCTGCGTCAATAGTCACATAGCTATATCGTATGCCCGATTGTATCGTAAGCTTTGTATTCGGCTTGTATTTATGGCTTAGATAGGCTGCTAAAGTTTGCCACTTTGAGTCGTTTGGATAACGAGTCGCAATGCTTTCTGAGACATTGGTGTCGATATTTGTTTTAAAGGCCGATGAGCCAACTCGATTGTATATATACTCTGATCCGTAAGAGATATTAGAGCTATTTGAAAGTGATTTATAAAAATCAAAATTCAAGGAGAGTGCATCTACATTTTCTTCTCTAATTTTTCGAGNATCGGAATTGAATTTTCTATTGATTCGACACTCTTTAAAATTTTGATAAGCAGAAGATATTTTAATTTTATCATACAGGTTAGAACTGCTACTTAGTTTTGTCATTTGTAAGTTGGCAAGCAACCAGTCCTGAGGTCCATAATTCCACTCTGCGTAATGTAAAATCCCCTCTGAATCGTAGGTTGTAAGTCGATCGTATCTTGGATAATCTGAGGTGGTGGAATAATGAAGCCCTAAGTCGAATTTTAAATCGTCGTTGGCTTTATAAAGCACTTTTTGAGCAAGGTGCATTTGACTAAAATTAGTAAATTTCTGAACCCTTGGGGTGGTATTAGAAACCATCACATCTTGTCCATTGATATGCTCACTATAATGAAGGCTTAAGTAGTCATCACGTCCGTTAGCTCCCATCTTTAAATCTCCAAAATCTGAGACACTTACGCTGCTATGAAACCCCCATTTTTGAAATCCTAAATTGAAATCGAAATGAGCTGTTTTTTCATTAGTTGCAGATGCGTATCGAACAGTGCTTCGAGCGTTCAAATTTGGATTAGGAAGTTCGGATAATGTTGGCGTAGTGGTATAAAAATTCATGACACCACCAATGGCATCACTTCCATAAATAACAGATCCAGACCCCAGTATAACTTCTGTTTTCTCAACATTAAACGGGTTTATTGACAAAACGTTTTGAACATTTCCACCTCTAAATATGGCATTATTCAGACGCACACCATCTACCATAATTAGTAGTCGGTTTGTAGAAAACCCTCGGATCATTGGACTTCCGCCACCCAACTGACTCTTTTGCACAAAAACCCGACCGCTATTGTTTAATAAATCGGCACTCGTTTGTGGGTTGGATAATTGAATATCTTCAGGGTTGATACTAATAACGTTTTGAGGAACTTCTTTTTTGCTTTGTTCAAATTTGGAGGTAGATATCACAACTTCATTCAGGTTCGTAGCTTTTGGAGAGAGAAAAATAGTGTCTTGAATATTTAATTTTTGAATTGAAATCTTATGGTATGAGAGGTGTTGAAAATGAATTTTATCTTGCGAACTAAATGGATCTAAGTCAACATTCCCTTCAAAATCTGTTATGGCTGTTTTGGTTTTAAGGTCATTAAAAACTGCAACTCCTGGGATGGGCTGCTTATTCGATTTATTGACTACAATCGCTTGTTGGGCAGATGTACTCAATATAAAAAGTAGTGAAATAAAAAGGAATAAACGATTCATCTTAACTGTATACTTGATTTAAAACGGCTAACGATCGAGGGTGTTTAAAGGCGTGAAAATGTAATTTAAAATAGTCTAAAATCATGTTAAGTAATTCGTGCTTTTGTGAGGAATTTAATTCCTGAACCATAGTCGTATCAAATTTTGTGCCCAAAAAAGGTTTTAGGAGTTCTAATTTTGAACCTGATATACAGTGTTCGCCATCTTGGCGTTGAAAATTCCCGTTTTGGAGATTAAAAAATGGGAGTGAATCCTTAGAAGTATCAGGGTTAATTCCTAAAAACTTTGTCAGACCCATTAAAAATTGTTGATGAAACGTTCCTGTTTTTTCAACAGTATCAAACCACAATAAAGTGGTTTCAATGTATTTAAAAAGGGGGGGGTTGGCTTCTTCTTCATTTAAAATCATCGATAGAATTTCAGCTAAAAATAAGACAACGGTTGATTTTAGAATAGTGGTGTGAAGTGTTTCATAAGGTTTATACAATCGAACTTCTTTAAAATAGTGTAAGCTGCGATTGTCTTTATGTTCAGCCTCTATTTCTAGGAGCGTGAGCAATTGAAAATAGGCTGGTTTTAGTTTTCCTTTTTTAGATTTAAGTGCGTTTTTAATCACATAGCTTTTCACTCCAGAGGAGGCTGTATAACACTTGACAATAAGATCGTTGTCATTATATNTNATCTTTGAGATCACAATGGCTTTNGTTGAAACAACCATTACCGTATGATCATTATTTTTGAAACTTTCGTTTCAAGTGTGTCAAAATCAAAGAAAAGCACTAAATACACTCCTGAAGCCACTGTGTTATTTGCTAAATTTTTACCATTCCAATAGGCGGTTCCACCATCAATTTCTAGGTTGTAATTTTTATACCTCAAAGTCACATCAGATTGTGCCTCTGCAACTAAATTACCTTCAATATCTGTAATTTTAATATTGACATTCTCACTTATATTTTTAATTTTAATTTTATCTTCTTCCATATTAAATCCGGGACGCACGGGGTTAGGATAAACATAAATATCATCAAGTGTTTCCATAGTCCTGGATCCTCCAGTTTTAAAAGCAACTAAGCCTCGAGTGGTGCCAAAATATATAACCCCATTTTCAGAATCTAAGGCCATGTCATTCACTCCATTTGAGGGAAGTGGAGAATTGTCTTTGGTGAAATGGTGAATGGTGTTCTGTCCATTTGAAGACACATAAAATACGCCCGCGTCTGCCGTAGAAATCCATTTATTATTGGATCCATCAACGATAATATCTGAAATGAACTGTTGTGCCAAGAGTTCTTGAGCAAGCCCGTCTTCCAAAATAATAATAGGTTCGGTTCTTACAACTTCTTCTGTAAAAAAACTGGAAGTATTATACAGCAGTCTAAGTCCTTTGTAAGTCCCAATCCATAGCACATTGTTTTTATCTAGGGCTAACGCTTTTACTGCGGTTGAAGGGAGATTCGCAACGTCTTTGTCGTTTATGTTTTTTAACAACATCCCTGTTTCATTGAAGCCGATCAATCCTTTTTTTAAACCGCCAATCCACTTAGTACCGTCCGGTCCAATTACAAGTTCACTGAAACCATTTTCATCACTAATAGGGTCTGATATTATCGATGAAAAATCATACGAGGTCCATTGATTGGTTGTAGGGTTAAACCTTTTAAGGGGCTTTTGAATTCTAGAATTCAACACCCATAAATTAGCGTCATTGTCAAAAGCAGTTCCGGAAATACGAACCGTTACGTTGGACGCTATTGACTCTAGTCCACTATTAGATTGGTCAAGGAGTTCAATAGATTCTTCTATTTTAACATCTAATAACCCGCTGTGAAAAGAGCTGACAAATACATGATTAGGGTCTAAGGGATCTATCGAAATTTCGTTTAGCACATAAACATCCGTTTCTATTGTGCGTTGAATACTGTCATATGAAATATTGTGCCATTCTGTATTCCTTAAACGACTAATCCCCCTTTTATTTAATGGATATGGATTGAA
>JGI26083J51738_10000992_pt1 | contig 15250 bp, 15 predicted proteins | sample SaaInl85LU_5_DNA_FD_51738 | JGI IMG/M metagenome (IMG submission 51738)
TGGAGTCAAAGTTACATACTAGAGATTGGAATTGGCGTAACTCCTTACACGATTAACACACGAAGTGAAATTGTTGATTACGCGTGAAAAATATCCGAAACTTTTCCCCGCCCGCGAACGTTGCCTTTTTTCATCCGTGTAACTTTGTGTTTCACATTAATGCAAACTATGAAAACGCATAATTTTTCCGCTGGACCCTGTATCCTCCCGGGTCAAGTATTTGAGGAAGCATCTAAGGCTTTGATCGACTTCGATAACTTAGGGCTATCTGTTATCGAAATTTCTCACCGTAGTAAGAATTTCGTTGCTGTGATGGATGAGGCAGTCGGTCTAGTAAAAGAACTTTTACATGTTCCTGAAACGCATGAAGTGATCTTTTTACAAGGCGGCGCATCCTTGCAATTTGCCATGGTTGCGTTTAATTTTTTAAGCGAATCAGGTAGTGCAGAATACCTTGATACTGGGGCGTGGGCATTTAAAGCACACAAAGAAGCCGCGGGCCTAGGTAATGCCACCATAGTAGCCTCTTCCAAAGAGAAGAATTACAATTTTATCCCCAAAGGGTACGCCGTTAATCCACAGGCCGATTATTTCCACTGCACCTCGAACAATACCATATACGGTACACAAATGAAGTCTTTTCCAGAGACGAATGTGCCGGTGATTTGCGATATGAGTTCTGATATTTTTTCGCGTTCAGTAGATGTGAGTAAATTTGATTTAATCTACGCAGGTGCTCAAAAGAATTTAGGTCCTGCGGGAGCGACTTTGGTGATTGTGCGCAAGGATGCCTTAGGGAAATCTGGACGTTACATCCCAACCATGTTGAAGTACAAAACGCACATCGATAAAGGCAGTATGTTTAATACCCCGCCCGTGTTCTCCGTCTACGTGAGCATGTTGACGTTGCGCTGGTTGAAAGAAAACGGTGGCGTAGCAGCCATTGAAGCGCGGAACACTGCGAAAGCAGCACTGTTGTATAACGAAATTGATCGAAACCCACTTTTCGTAGGAACGGCGGCCGTTGAGGACCGCTCTACCATGAACGCTTGTTTCTTGTTAAAAGACGAGACACACAAAGATGCTTTTGAAGCATTGGTTAAAGCAGCTAAAATTAACGGCATTAATGGTCACCGCGATGTGGGTGGTTACCGCGCATCGATGTACAATGCGTTGGGCTTGGAAAGTGTCCAAGTATTAGTGGACTGTATGCAAGAATTAGAAAAAACACACGCATGAAAGTATTAGCAAACGACGGAATTTCTGCCTCAGGTATCGCAGCTATCGAGGCTTCAGGGCACGAATTGATCACTACGAAGGTGGCTCAGGAGCAATTGCAAAACTACATCAACGAACATCAGGTTGATGTTGTTTTGGTACGCTCTGCAACCACAGTACGAAAAGAATTGATTGACGCATGTCCGTCCATTAAAGGAATAGGCCGTGGCGGCGTTGGTATGGACAATATCGATGTGGAGTATGCGCGTGAGAAAGGCCTGAAAGTGTTCAATACGCCTGCAGCTTCATCTGATTCAGTAGCTGAACTGGTCATGGGACACATGCGTACCTTAGTGCGTTTCCTGCACGATTCAAACCGCAACATGCCTTTGGACGGTGATTCAAAATTTGCGACGATGAAAAAAGCCTATGCTGGTGGTATGGAGCTCCGTGGCAGAACCTTAGGAATCATTGGTTTTGGCCGCATTGGTCAAGCCTTGGCGAAATTGGCAATTGGAGCCGGCATGGAGGTTGTATTCTCCGATATGCACGAGGACAATGTTGATGTAGCATTGGAATTCTTTGACGGACAATCGTTGCGCTTTACTTGTAAAAATGTAGGCTTGGAAGGTGTTTTAGCACAATCAGATTTTATTTCTGTGCACGTTCCCGGAGGCGATTTGATTGGCGCGTCTGAAATCGCAAAAATGAAAGACGGTGTGTTTTTATTGAACGCAGCACGCGGTGGTGTCATTAATGAAGAAGCCTTGCTGGATGCGCTTGAGAGCGGCAAGGTAGCTGGTGCAGGACTTGATGTTTTCAAGAATGAACCGACGCCTGCAGTGAAGGTATTGATGAATGGAAAAGTGAGTTTAACGCCGCATATTGGTGCTGCGACAGGTGAAGCACAAGATCGCATTGGGACTGAATTGGCGTCCCATATTGATGCGCTCGCAGCGAGTCTCTAGACTGTACTTATAACTTTTTGATGAGCCCTGCGGATTCCGCGGGGCTTTTCTTTTTTGATTGTGTAATTTCACTTCAAGAACCACCAACAGAATAGAGCTATGCTCCGACCTTTCAAAGCGGTACGTCCGACGCGTGATAAAGCGTATTTAGTTGCCACCCGTTCCTATATTACTTACGGAGCGGAAGAGCTAGATGATAAATTAGAAAATAACCCGTATACCTTCTTGCACGTCATCAATCCAAATGCATTGCCGGAAGCAAATTATAAGGACCGGTTCAAGGCCGTACGCAGCCGCTACGATCGGTTCGAAAAGGAAGACATCTTTATTCAAGAAGCCCAGTCGACGTATTACCTCTATGAGCAAAAAACACCTTCGGCAACCTATACGGGCGTTATTGGTTTACTTGACGCCGAAAGTGTGGTCAACGGGACAACGCTGCCGCACGAGAAAACAATCGCAAAACGCGAGCATATTTTTGCCCGTTATCTCAGTATCACAGGGTTTCAGGCAGAACCTGTGTTGGTTTTTGGAGAAGCCGATGAGCACTACGATCGCTTGGTGAATCGAATTAAAGAAGACCGGCCCGAATACGAGTTTTCCTCCACTGATAGGTATTGCCACAAATTATGGGTGGTGCCATCAGATTACGTAAATGCACTCGCCGCCTTCTTCGAGCATTCGGGAACAAAATATATCGCTGATGGCCATCATCGTTTAGCGTCTTCCGTGCGTGTAGCCCAGGAGGCACCTGATAATCCATTGGCGCAGGGAGTGCTGTGCATGTTCATGGCTGAAGAACAGGTTGGTATAGAATCTTTTGAACGCTGGTTTGATATAAGTTCTGATTCATTTGATCTAACCGACCTAAAGCTCAATACGATGTGTTGCCTATCAACGGGCCGTCAGAGAATTTTCAAGGGGCCAGTTTCCAGCTTTTTTTTGAAGGAAAATGGCATTCGCTTTTTAGTAAAAAGTCAAAAGGGGAGGTATTGCCTTCACAGGAGTTGCTGGATACTATCCTTCACCCCTTGCTCGATGTTGTCGATCCTAGAAACGATGCCAGACTTCATTACCATAGACAAACGGAATTGGACCGAAGTGCTGAGATGCTCCAGCAGGGGTATGCCTTAGGTTTTCGCTTGCCGCCAGTAAGTGTAAAACTATTGAAAGAAATCGCTGTTAATAAAGGGTCGATGCCTCCGAAGAGCACGTATATTGAGCCGAAATTAAGAAGCGGTTTACTTCTTCATCTTTTTAAATGACACAAATAAAATCAGCTTTAGCGACAGTACGTGATACCCTTATAGAAGGGGTAGCATTGGTTGCTGTAAGCAAGACTAAGCCCGTTGAGCTTCTTCAGGAGGCTTACGAAGCTGGGCAACGCGATTTTGGCGAGAATAAAGTTCAGGAAATGGCGCTCAAAGCGGAGGCCATGCCGAAGGATATTCGCTGGCACATGATTGGTCATGTACAGACGAATAAGATAAAATACATGGCTTCTTTCGTTCACCTCGTTCACGGTGTCGATAGAGAAAAAGTACTCAAAGAGCTGGACAAGCAAGCAAAAAAAGCAAACCGAACGATCAACTGCTTGTTGCAGGTGCACATTGCGCAGGAAGAGACGAAGTTTGGTTGGTCTGTGGACGAATTAGAAGCTGTTCTTCCTAACCTTTCCGCGTACTCCAATGTCAAGGTTTGTGGTTTAATGGGTATGGCGTCTAATACCAGTGATAAAGAGCAAGTTCGCAATGAATTCTTAGGGTTACAAAGTTTGTTCAATACCCATGCTGAGGCACAACGTTGGGACACCCTTAGTATAGGAATGAGCGGTGATTATTCCATTGCTATGGCGTGTGGCGCAACGCATGTGAGAATTGGCTCTGCCATCTTTGGTGCAAGAAACTATACTCCATGAAGTTTGCTGTGATTGACATAGAATGTACCGGCGGGACCTTTGGTGCTGAGCGAATCATTGATGTAGCCATATTCGTGCTGGAAAACGGGGAGGTAGTGGACCAATTGGTTTCTCTGGTCAACCCTGAAAAAGGCATTGATCCTTATGTCACAAAGTTGACCGGGATTACCAATAAGATGGTGCGTACGGCCCCTAAATTTTATGAATTGGCCAAACGCGTTGTTAAAATCACGGAAGATTGCACGTTCGTAGCGCACAACATTAGCTTTGACTATCGAGTTTTTCAACAAGAGTTTGAATCGATGGGGTTTGACTACCACCGTGCCACACTGGATACCATACCGTATTGTGAACGCATCTTTCCAGAATGGGAAAATTATGGGTTAAAAACGGTCAGTAAGGAGTTGGGATTGGTAAATTCAGCGCGCCACAGGGCAGAAGGCGATGCAAGGCTGACCCTAGAATTGCTGAAGATATTGCTTGAGAAGGACCGCGAGGCCTACCTGAATAAGGTTCACGTGAGTAAGGAAGCAAGTGTCCGTAAAAATCCCTTCAAGTTGCAGGTGAAAAACATGCAGAATAAAGTAGGAATCTATTACATCTATAATGAAGAGGGCGAGGCCATTTATGTGGGTTCTAGTAAGGATTTACAAAACAGTATTAATCGTCATTTCGTTGCGGATAATAAAGTCGCGTTAGCGCTTCAGAGAGAAGCGGCTACACTCGATGTCGAAGAGCTTGGCAACCAAGCCATAGCNGAGGTATTGGTGCGGTCTACGTTAGATAAACACCGTCCTGTATACAATACTTCAAAGAAGAAGCATTTTTTGAATTTCGGTATTTTTATTGATACTAAAAAAGGCGCAGAGGTAGACCATGTTAGGATTTTCCCAGTACGTCACAAGGTGCCTGATTTTTATTTTGAAGGCCCAAAAACCATCTATCCATGGTTGCAAAAAGTGATGATGTCCGAAGGTTTGGATCCCTTTACGTTCCTTTTAGATCGCGATCGTGAACATTACTTCAAGCATACACAGAATTTGCAATGGAAGGCAAAAGTCAAATGCATAGGGATGAGCACTTTGCGCAGTTATATGTTGCCTCAAGAAGCGGTTTTAGTAGGTCCAGGTCGGAAATCAACGGAACAATCTGCGATTATAATTGAGAATTTCCGTGTGCTAGGCTATACCTACTTCTATTTAGCTACCGATTCTACGAATGTTGCGCAATTAAAGAAGCGTATGGTTCATTTAGAGAGCGATGCTTATACAGTTGGTATAATGCAACACTATCTGCAATTAGGCTACTTAAAAGTTTTAGGATAACTACTTGAAAAAGTAGGTGAGGCTCACCATGATCTGGCTGCGTCGTGCATCCAAATCAAAATTGTAATCCGTTCCGCCGTTATCGGTATACGTCACGTTTCTGGAAAGCATACCGAATCCACCTTCGTACTTTACCTCGCCCATTAGCCGCCAAAGTTTTAGTCCGGCTTGAATGTGCCAGCCCCAAGTCAGGTTGGCTTCTTGGTCGTTGGACCACAGTGCACTGGCATCTGCAAAGGGTAAAGACGGTGTCCCCCCTAAGCCAGCATAGGCAGGTCCAAATTTTGCTCCTGCACTGATAGGAAAATCTAGGCGCCGAACGGTAGAGCTCAGGTCAACTTCCTGACCACCATCCGTAATTATTAGCGTTTCCTTGAATTGTGTATATAAAGCCTCTCCATGAACATAAACAGGGACTAAAGGCAAGCTTATTCTCGTGATGCCGCCAAAGTGGAAACCGTTCTGAAAGTCTGTTTGGAGGTTGGTAATGTCGTAGGTCTGATCGTTGTAAATAGTAAGAATATCTGCTGCGCTGAGCGCACTTTGCGGGTAGTTTACCCCTCCTTTCATACCAAACTTAATTACTTTGAACTGGCCGTAGCTCAAGGTAGATAGCAGTATACCGATAAAAAGAAAGTAACGCTTCATATATCTTTTATTAGGTGTAAACAAAAACAGTTCCAAATCACCCCGATTTATTCAGAAAGCGTGGCGAGGTACTGTTCTACATTCGCATAAATGCGCTCCTCTGCACCCTCATCATTGACTTTATTAAAGCTTTTACCCGTTATTTTTTCATAGAGTTCTTGGTAGCGGTTGCTCACAAGCGCAACAAAATCATCGGTCATTTCAGGAACGTGTTGTCCTTCTTTTCCCTGGAAGCCATTTTCCATGAGCCATTCGCGGACGAATTCCTTGCTTAATTGCCGTTGTGCCTCACCCGTAGCTTGGCGCTCTTCATAGCCCGATGCATAGAAATATCGAGAACTGTCAGGCGTATGGATTTCATCGATCAAAACGATGGTGCCGTCCGCAAGTTTACCAAATTCATATTTCGTATCGACCAAAATGAGCCCTTGTGACGCTGCCATTTCTTGACCGCGTTGGAACAATGCACGTGTGTAGGCTTCGAGCTGCACATAATCTGCTTCACTAACAATTCCTTTAGCAATGATGTCNTCACGGGCAATATCCTCGTCGTGTGCGCCATGCTCAGCCTTGGTTGCAGGTGTGATGATGGGTTCAGGGAACGCATCATTTTCTTTCATTCCTTCTGGAAGTGTAATGCCACATAAGGTGCGTAAGCCGCTTTTGTAGGTCCGCGCCGCATGACCTGCGAGGTAGCCACGGATAACCATCTCAACTTTGAACGGTTCTGCACGATGGCCAACAGTGACNTGCGCATCTGGAGTCGCCAAACGCCAATTCGGAACAATGTCCTTTGTCGCNTCAAGGAAGTGTTCTGCGATTTGATTCAATACTTGTCCTTTACCGGGAATAGGACGGGGCAGTACCACGTCAAAAGCAGAAATTCGATTTGAAGCAACCATAACGAGAACATCACGACCAATGGTGTAAACGTCGCGNACTTTTCCGCGGTAAAAATGCGTTAAACCAGAAAATTGGTAGGTGGGCTCTTGATTCATGATCAATCTTTTTGTTCGTATGCTTTAATAATTTGTTTTACTAGGGGGTGACGAATAACATCTCTACCGTCCAGGTATACAAAGCCAATTCCTTTTACCTCTCTTAGGTAGCTAATGGCTTCCTTTAAGCCTGATTTCTGGTGCTTAGGAAGATCAATTTGTGATGTATCTCCAGTGATGATGAACCGAGCGTTTTCTCCCATTCGCGTCAAGAACATTTTCATTTGTGAGGTGGTGGTATTCTGGCTCTCATCCAGGATGACAAAAGCGTCGTCAAGCGTTCGTCCTCTCATGAAGGCTAAGGGCGCAATTTCGATAGTCCTGTTTTCAAGATAAAATTCCAATTTTTCTTTTGGAATCATATCGCGCAGCGCATCGTACAATGGCGCCATGTAAGGGTCCAATTTTTCCTTTAAATCTCCAGGAAGGAACCCGAGATTCTCACCGGCCTCAACGGCAGGTCGTGTTAGAATGATGCGCCGCACTTCACGGTTTTTCAAAGCACGAACAGCTAAAGCCACCGCTGTATAGGTTTTGCCCGTTCCTGCTGGTCCAATAGCGAAAACAAGATCATTGTCCACACTGGCTTCGATGAGTTTATACTGGTTCGGTGTCTTGGCTTTGATAATCCGTCCTGACGGCCCGTGCAGTATGGCTTCGTCTTTGAGTAAAGTATAATTCTCTTTTCCGGTGTCGTCTGCTTGAACTAGGTTGTCNAAGGCCCTTTGGTCCAGTGTTTTATGCTTTTCAACATAGGCGAGGATACCGTCAAGTTTATTTTCAAATTCTATGACGATTTCTTCNGGGCCACTGACTTTTATTTTGTGACCGCGGGCAACAATTTTCAGCTGAGGAAAATGCGTTCCAATCTGTTTTAGGAACGTATTACTGGGGCCATAAAGTTGCGCTGGATCGGCCGCTGTGAGTTCAAATATGCGTTCTGTCAATTACTGCTACCTTGTATGGTGTAAATGAAGGCGGAATTGCCTTACTTTTGACAAAGTAACTACATTTTTACCAATACACAACGCGGCATTAGCCCTTCTATGGCGGTCATCACAGCAACTTCAGATTTTGGACCTAAAGACGCAACACTTGCGAAGGCAAAAGCGCACTTTATTCGCCGTGTCAAGGGGTTGCAATGGGTGGATATAAGTCATGAGGTCGAACCACATAACATTCAGCAAGCCTCGTTTCTTATAAAACGCGCTTTTACATCTTTTCCGACGGGTACTATTCACGTGGTTTTTGTAGGAAGCAGTCCACAGCAAGGGCTGACTTACGTTTGCATTAAAGCAAACGGTCAATACTTTATTGCGGCGAATAACGGCATATTGCCAAGCCTTTTAATGGAGGCGAAGATTACGGATGCAAGAACATTGGATATTCGCGGTGTCGATGCAAGCGATGTCTTCGCATTGTTCGCTACGGCGGCAGCCCATTTAGCAGAAGGAGGGAAATTAGAACTGCTCGGTCCTGTAGTGCAGCGGATCAAACGCATTAAGGAACACGAGCCCATGGTTGAGGAGCAAATGATCCGCGGGTCGGTCGTCTACATTGATCATTACGGGACCTGTATTACGAACATTACAAAATCTATGTTTGATGCCCAATTAAGAGGGCGCAAACCTTCCGTAGAAACGCCACGCAACCGGAGTATAGGCCGCTTTTACGACCGCATCGGCGATGTGCCTCCTGGAAAACTTGCCGCTATTTGGGACGAACACCAGCATTTGTGTATTGTGGTCGGGAAAAGTGGGGGCGAGCACGTAAAAGGATCGAACGAACTCTTGGGGATGAAAGTGCACGATTGGGTCAGAATGGATTTCATATGATTGTAAGAATCGTCCAGCTACCCATTGTGCCCGGAACTCCAAATGGCGTTGAATTTGAGGCGCTCTTTCAAGCCTATAAAACGGCTATTTTGGGTGCGTCGGGCTGTCAACGTGTCCAGCTATTGGCGGCGCCAAATTGCTTTTTCACCTACAGTTGGTGGGACAGTGAAAACGATTTAAATGCGTATCGGGACAGCGCCACCTTCGGGGTGGTTTGGCCCAAAACTAAAGCGCTATTTTCAGGCAAGCCCCAGGCTTGGACCTGTAACTCATTAGAGCATATGACCAAATGATTGCACAACTTCGTAAAGAACTTAAAGTCTACTTCTCTGGCATTTTAGGGTACTTAATTATAGGCATTTACTTGCTCATCAATGGGTTAATGCTGTGGGTGTTCAATGGCCCGTTCAACCTGCTTGAAGGCGGGTATGCTTCTTTGGAAAACTACTTTGGTTTGGCGCCTTGGGTCTTCCTGTTTCTTATACCCGCTATAGGTATGCGGATTTTTAGCGACGAGCTGAAGTCTGGAATGATGGAGTTGCTCGTGGTACGTCCCATTTCTGTGGTTCAATTGGTTTGGGCAAAATTCTTAGGGGCCCTGGCAGTGGTCTTATTGGCCGTATTGCCAACGCTGGTCTACTTATGGAGTGTAAACGCTCTAGGTTCACCTGTTGGAAATCTTGATTGGGGTGCTGCGGTAGGCTCGTTTATTGGCCTCATTGCTTTAGGCGCAGCATATACCGTTGTGGCCGTTTTTGCCAGCGCACTTACCACGAATAATGTGGTCGCCTTCGTACTGGGTGTGGCCTTCAACATGGGGTTGTATTTGGGTTTTGAGGCTTTGGCTGATCTGTATAAATTTTCAGGTTGGGAGCTGACCGTGAGAAACCTGGGCATCAACGAGCATTACCGTTCGATGTCACGAGGGGTGATTGATGCACGTGATCTGGGTTATTTCGTGAGTTTAGTTTTGTTGTTCATCGGTGCGACGGTAGCGGTAATAGGACGCCCGCATTTAAAATCGCCTTGGGGTAAAGCAGGCGTTTATGTGGGAGCAGCAATTCTTTTACTACTACTTTCTTTCTCGGCCCGATTCCGTTTTGACCTTACCGAGGAGCAACGTTTTTCGTTGAGTGAAGGGACAGAATCTTTGCTTTCACAGATTGAAGAACCGTTATTGATTAAAGTATACTTATCGGGGGATTTTCCAGCAGGGTTTGAGCGACTTCAACGCGAGACGCAACACCAATTAGAAGAGTGGAGCGCAAAGAACGGTAACGTCTTTTTTGAGTTCATCAATCCGAACACCGTAGATAATGCCAACGAGTTTAAAAATCAATTGGGCACCAAAGGCATTAATGCCGTCCAATTGCAAGTTCAAAATAAGGACGGACAAAGTGTGCTCAACGTTTTTCCTGGGGCCATTCTGAGCTATCAAGAACGTGAAGCGACTGCCGTATTGTTAGAAGATGTGATGGTATACGATCCTGCAGAACAGGTGAATATTAGCATTCAGCAACTGGAATTTAATCTAGCAAAAGCGCTGAATACGCTCCTGACCACTGACAAGCCAAAGGTTGCNATGATCACAGGACACGGTGAGTTAAGTGCTGTTGAAACGGCTGGNATTGGTCTGGCGTTGAGNGAGAATTACACGGTAGACCGGTTTTCGATGACTGCCTATAAAGCGTTGCCTAACGGTGATCCCGACTTACAGGATATGATTCGCCGCTTGAATACGTACAAATGTGCGATTGTTGCGAAGCCAACAGAAGCGTTTTCAGAATTGGACAAATACCTGCTGGATCAATACGTCATGGGCGGCGGAAAACTCATGTGGTTCATCGACGGGGTGCATGCAGAAATGGACAGTCTGAGTTTTGGTCCGGAATTCTTGGCGTATCCAGCAATTTACGATCTCAATATTGTCGACCTGTTGTTTAAGTACGGCGTCCGCATCAATGCGGATGTCATACAAGACGTGCGTTGCGGTGGCGTTAACGACCGCAGAAGTATTCAGCCTTGGGTCTATTTCCCGCTTTTAGCCGCTCAAAATCACCCGGCGGTTCAGAATCTAAATGCGGTTAAAGGTGAATTTACATCGACCTTAGATACACTCGAAAGCCCAGGTATACGTTCGTCTATTTTACTTCGAACCTCGATCAACTCCAAAGCGGTAGCAGCGCCGCATACGGTGAGTTTAGAAGCGTTATACAATAGGCCTGATCCCAGAGCGTTTACCCAACGCGATTTAGTAACTGGGGTGTTGTTAGAAGGGAAATTTACCAGNGCCTATGCACAGCGTATTGCGCCGAAAGCAGCAGGTGAAGGCTTGCCGCAGTTAAAAGAAAGTCCTGTGAGCGCAATGGCGGTTTTCAGTGATGGTGATTTTATACGTAACCAAGTGAATTTAATCAATCCGGAATTGCCGCGCGGTCAGCCCTTACCTTTGGGGTANGATCAGTATACTGGGGTGCAATACGGCAANGATGATTTGGTTNTAAACGTGGTTGATTACATGTTGGACGACAAAGGACTNATGCAAACCCGAACGCGTGATTTCAAATTGCGTCTGCTCGACGGCGAAAAGCTCGTNGCTGAAGCCAACCAATGGAAACTCATTAATGTAGCAATACCCGAGGCACTTTTGCTCCTTGCAGCATTGTTATTTAACCTCTTACGTCGAAGAAAATATGCGCATTCGTAACCTAGTAAGTAGTGTACTTCTCACCTCAGTATTCCTTACCGCTTGTACGGGTGGGGAGCAGAGTAATGGACTTGAAGCCCTTAAGGCGCAGTACGATTTCGCAGTACCGGATACATCGAGTATTACGAAAGTGGTCATCCGCGATAAGAAACCTTCTTCCGTAACTTTAGAACGTACACCTACAGGATGGGTAGTGGACAGTGTGCACCCTGCCCGGAAGGATGCGATCGAAGTGCTGTTGAAGACCTTAGGCGAGGTTCGATTGAAAAACTTCGTCACTGAAAGTGCCGTTCCAGAGATCGAGCAACGCATGGAGGTGTATGGAAAGTGGGTAGAGATTTTTGTGGGTGAACAGCGCGTAAAGCACTACATCGTTGGTACAGAGACTCCAGATATGCTGGGAACCTATTATAAAATGGTAGGAGCAGAACTCCCTTTCTCTGTTTACATACAAGGGTTTAATGGGTATTTAAGCACTCGTTTTTTTACGGAGTCTACTTTGTGGCGTGACAGAACCATTTTTGGTTTAGCGCCTGCAGCCATTAAAAATATTGAAATGGTACTGCCTCAAGATCCTAGCGGCGGTTGGGTGATCACGCGTCAGAATTTAGAGCAGCCAGATGGTCCGTTGCTTGACCCAGCATCAGCACCCGAGCATTGGTCGATGGTGGACGAAAAATTTAAGGCAGTGCCCTTAAATGATCCGTTGGCCTTGTTCACGGTAGTGAAAAGTCTCCAAACATTGAAATACGAAGGTGCTATTATTCCTACCGACAATGTGTGGGCGAAAAAAGACAGCATTTTTGCATCAACGCCGGCTTTTGAGTTATTTGTGCATACCGTGGATGGGCAGCAGTTGCGAACCCGTGCTTACTATAAGAAGCCGGAGGGGCAGCAGCAGGCGGCGGACGGAACGGTACACGTTTGGGATCCCGATCGATTCTATGCGGAATTACCGGACGGACGAATGGTCTTAATACAGCGCTATGGCTGGAGAAACCTCTTGAAATTACGCTGGGATTTCGCTGAAGTACAGTGATTTACAGCGTATTTGATTATTAACAATTGTGTATAAGAAAATTGGGCGGTGGGCCGGTAGAAAGGCGCCTGCCCGTTTATATTTGTCTTAACGAGCATTAAATACAACGCGTATGAAGTTTATAGTATCTAGTTCTAAACTCTTGAAGCAACTCCAGTTGATTGGAGGCATTATTCAGAGCAATAACACTTTGCCTATTTTGGATAATTTCCTGTTTGAATTAAAGCAGGGTGAGTTGACCGTCAGTGCTTCAGATTTGGAGACCATGATGAGCGTGAATTTAGAAGTAGAGAGCCAGGACCATGGCGCAGCAGCGGTGCCCGCAAAGACGCTGTTAGACACCTTAAAGACGTTCCCAGAGCAGCCATTGACTTTTACTTTTGACGAAGGCGCACATTCTATCGAGCTGGCTTCAGATTATGGTAAGTATTCGTTGGCCTACATTGACGGCGAGGAGTTTCCGAAATTCCCTGAGTTGGAAGATGCATCGAAAGCAAATTTGCCGGCAGAAGCGTTGGTTACGGGTATTACAAAGACCTTATTTGCAACAGGAAACGATGAACTTCGCCCAGTAATGAGCGGTGTGTTTTTTCAGTTTGAATCCAACTCGTTAACTTTTGTGGCAACGGATGCGCATAAATTGGTCCGTTACCGTAGAACAGATTTAGGCGCAGCGGATACGGCGGAATTTATTATGCCGAAGAAGCCGTTGAACATGTTGCGCGGATCATTGAGCTATGACAGTTCTGAAGTAGAGGTGGTGTACAACAACACGAATGCGCAATTCACTTTTGATAATGTGGTTTTGGTTTGTCGTTTGATCGACGGTAAATACCCGAACTATGAAGCTGTAATCCCGCAGTCGAATCCCAATGTGATGCTGATTGACCGCAGTGCCTTCTCATCTTCAGTGAAGCGTGTGGCGATTTTCTCTAATAAGACTACACACCAGATCCGTTTGAAATTGGCCGGTGCAGAGATTTCTGTAAGTGCTGAAGATCCAGATTTTAGTAATAAGGCACACGAGCGTATTTCGTGCGATTACCAAGGCGATGATATGGAAATTGGTTTCAATTCGCGCTTTTTGCTTGAGATGTTAAGCAATCTTGGTAGTGATAATGTGCGTATGGAAATGAGTGCGCCAAACCGCGCAGGGCTGCTTATTCCAGCGGACGGCATGGACGATGGCGAAGACCTTCTCATGCTAGTGATGCCCGTGATGTTGAATCATTAATTGCCCTAGGCCGTGCAGCGCGCGGTGTAGGTGAGATATAAAAAAGCCCCGCATCGCGGGGCTTTTTTATGGGCGCTATTTTTTTGGGTCCAATGAGGTAGGCACATTGTTATTGGTCGGTGCAACCTCTAAGTTTTGAACCAACGGATAGGCTTCGTCCAATTCCCATTTACCATTGGACCAATAGATGCGATCATAAGAGAAATCGGGGCCGTAGGCAAACCAACGTTCTTCTAAACCTTCCTGGGACGGAGAGAGGTGATCGCAAATAAATCCACGGTGCTTCTTATCCCACCGTACGGCTGCTGTTAAGGTGCTGTTGTAACGAAATTGAATGCGGTAGGGTCTGCGCTGGTAGCGCTCATCGCCATTGTAGCGGATATTAAAAATTCGCGAGCCAAAGTGCACCTTAGCGCTCTTGCTGCCCAATTCAATAGCATCAATAAATTTGGTGTTTACTGTTCGTCCCGGGCGAAAGGTCAATAGCGTGTAATGCTTTTCGCCGCGGTAGCGTGTGGTTCGAATATCGTAACAAATACCACCTACGAATTCGCCACCCTTCAGCCAACGGTAGGGGGCATCGACGGTGCCGACATCTTTCAATACCAGTCTAGGGCTGTCTTTCCAGTTTGGATTCCAAAGAAATCCGTGAAAGGTGAATTCACCGCTCGATTGCGGTACTGCCCAGGTATACAATGCGAAGCTCCGGTCTTCAGGGAGCTGGACACTTAGGTTGCGAACGCTTTTCAATGCATCGCCGTAGTGTTCGCTTACACGTATAAAGTCCCACAGACTGTCTGCGAAGATCTCAGCTAGGGAATCCCGGTAGGGTTCNTTCTCTGGAAGTAAATAGGATTGGCCCAGCTGCGCAAGTCGCGCCTCTGTAACNTGGGCCATCGTGGCAAAACCGCTCAATAGGAACGTGGCCAACAAAAGACGCAGCGGATTAATCATCCAAATGCATGAAGGTTTTCTTAGCCAAAAGCTCTTCGTCGGTTTCTTCGTGATCTTCATCCGGCACACAACAGTCTACGGGACAAACTTCGGCACATTGTGGCTCTTCATGAAAGCCAATACACTCAGTACATTTGTCCGTTACGATATAATAAACGTCGTAATCTACGGGTTCTTGTGCTTCGTCTGCATCGTATTCATTGCCGTTTGGTGTAACGATTTTTCCGCTCAGGTCAGTGCCCTCGTTGAATCGCCACTCCATGGCGCCTTCATAAATTGCATTATTCGGGCACTCCGGCTCGCAAGCGCCGCAGTTGATACATTCGTCTGTGATTTTAATGGCCATTTCTACGCGTAGTGTTTTAGCTTTGCAAATCTAACACAAAGGTAGCGCCAATGTTTTTCT
>JGI26083J51738_10001004_pt1 | contig 15165 bp, 9 predicted proteins | sample SaaInl85LU_5_DNA_FD_51738 | JGI IMG/M metagenome (IMG submission 51738)
GCAGAACCCACAGCATTACTACCCTGTTGTAGAGGGCTAAGGTTAGAGATGAGACCACCTCTAAACTCAATAGGGAATGTCTGCCACTGTGTAGCCATTAGTAATATACTCTCGTGTCTCGCAGGTATTCAGTGCGATTAATNTGTAAGCTACGTAATTGTTTAATGCCTTGCTCAAACTTTTGTAATGCTAATTGTGCTGCCTGCATGTCACCACGGAACTGATAAACGTAATACATAGCGCCATCAACGATGGTATAGCGGTATTGCTCAGGGAGTGTAGGTACATCTGTAGGTGACTCTAGATCAAACCCTGTACGGAAATACTCATATACTACTTCATACTCTTTATCAGGTGGTGGGGAGAAGATAAGTTCTCTACTAGGTGTACGTACAACGTAAGTAGGTATTCCTCTAGTGCTTGCTTCAGAGTTATACTCATAATCAGCGAACTTGTCAAGCCATTCTTCATAAGATAAAGTCTTTAGCTTCACTGTTTCTACATTAAGATCAGCATCACGCTTGATACGAAAGGTATTCATATTGATAGTCTTGCTATCGTAAGGCATACTGTAACGCACTTCACCAACAGCTAAGACTTCTGTTTCTTCTACATGGTTCCAGGGCCACTCAAACTCTTCCTGATTGATGTGGCGAATAGCTGCGTTAACAGCATCCTTAGCAAAGCTGTAATAGCCTGTAGCTGCAGGGAAGTTAGCACTCGTAAGTTCTACTTCATTAAGGCGGCGGTTAATATCGTTAACTAGGCTAATGTAGTCGTATGCCATTCTTACTTCTCCTTGACACGCATAAAGATGCTGCGCTCGTATTGTAGCCCAGAGCCTGTCGTAATACTACAGATAATAGTATATCTAATGTTATTTGTGCCTAAAGAGAAACGTGCAGTAGAAACCTGTCCAGACAGTGTACCAGTAACAAACTGTAAACCGTTGATTATACTAGCGTCACTAAACTGTGTCTTAACACCAGCTGCATCTTTGACATACCATACAGCAGCAGCCAGTGTGTCATCCTTTAAGAAACGTGACCAGTCTACACTATAGTCTACAATCTCATCTTTATCTTTGTCAGGCCATTTGTATGACATAATTATTCCTTACGCTGCAATATAGACGGTATTGCTACCTTGTTGTTTCTCAATGTAAACTGTTCTGTCCTGCTCAGTCACATGTACTTCGTTGCTACCTTGATAGGACACAATATAAAGAGTATTAGCTCTGTTGTAATCATCTGCGTAGTCACCATAAGGAAACTTTACAGCANTAGGATCTGCTAGGTTATTGTATATGTTCNCTAGTNTACTGGAGAAGGTNATATGAGCTAACCCTGTAGCATCTATTGTAGAAACGTTAAACAGGGCTGAAGTACTATCTGTAGTTATATTAGAATCAGCTGAGAAGTCAACCTCTCTAGTGTTGGTTACTGCTACAACAGGTGATATAAAAGCTGTAGCTTGTGCATCCTCATCTGCAAAGTCACCGATATAGATAGTGAGGAAAGCAGATACGGAAGAAGGCGTTACCTTAGCAAGACCTGTTACATCTGCAAAGCCATTTACTGCAGTACTGCTGCTAGTACCTACTGTAGTAGCACTTGCCTGTGCATCTACATCACCAAAGTCGCCAGCTGTACCTGTTACAAAAGNACCTGTAGGTGTTATATGTGCTATACCTTGATAGTCTAACGTCCCAGCTGTGAAGGTTGCTGTAGCAGGCGGTTGTGTTATATTGGCTGCACCAGTAGAAACAATGTCATTAATACTGGTAGTAGACAGTGCGCCTACAACAACAGTAGATGCTTTAGCGTCAAACAGTATAGAGTTAACACCAACCGCTGAAACGCCCAGAATAGAAGCCGAACCCTGCGCATCAAAGAGTAGACTACCCGTAGCAGACTGCCCAGTAGAAGCGCTTAGAAAAGCCTGAGCCAAAGCAGCTGTAGTGACTTGACTTAAAGGGGTCTGTGATAGAGTGGTGAAGCCTAGCATTTAACAGTACGCAACTATGTAATTATCAGTTCCTGTGCTGGCAGATGTTGACCGGCCCGGACCACCTTGCCCTGTTGACGGCCAAGATAAGTTTCCATAGTCATCGTTCCATAGAGACCAGCAAGTGCCTATCTGACCATCGCCCCTCCATGAGTCGCCCCAACCATTACTGTCTCCCCGTGAAGATGTGAACGCCATTACAGATTCATCAGAGTCAGAACTACTGTTTTTACCGTATAGGTGTACATAGGCCGAGCTACCTTGGTTATCACTTGTTACCGAACTTGACCCACCACGTTCATAAAGTGTACCCCCGTAACTACCAGTAAAGTAGTTAGGGTCTGTGGCACTACCAGTAGATGAAGAACCACTGCTCGTATTGTTTGTACCAAGATTATCTACGATAGTTTTAGGTGGGCTATTTAGTGTAACGTTCCAGTTGTACGCAGCATGACCACCTTGTCCCATAAGGATCACTCTTGAAGAGTTGCGAATACTATTCCAGCCACTGAAGTTACCTACACGGAAACCTCCAGTTTGTCCCTGCATATTAGTAATAGGATTCCACGGACTGCCTCCGCCACCGGCTTTGACTGCGTTTGTGATGTGACCAACAAGCCAAGCGTCTTCCTCAGCAAGACTTTCTACAACAAAACCAGCGTATGTTGAGTTATCGGATCTGGTTAAATTCACAGATTTTACTGTGTACCCAGCAAAAGTGAAGTTTTCAGACGATGCACGATAAGTATAAGTATCTCCATTACGGAGCTGCAGCTGCGGCCCAACATTAATAAAGAATGGACGGTCTGCAAACGAGTAACCATCTGACGCTCTCAACGTGACAGCGGTGTTAGAAACAGCACCACTAGGTGTGCCTGTAATAGTATTACCTGTTAAAATTAGACCAGAAGGGAGCGAAGAAAGCGAACTATAACTTACAGACTGACCTTCAGGGTCTGAGGCGCTTAGAGATACTGAGCTATTAACAGTTTGTGTAAAATTTAAAGTGCTACCAGACGCGGGACTGCTCCAGACAGGAGGGGCATTGTTTACTTGGATGTTAAACTGGCGTGTATTAGCGTTACCAGCAGAGTCAGTAACCTCTACAGTAAAGGTATACGTTGTTGTTGGGCCGTTCTGTCCTGTACCAGAAATAACCCCTGTGGCTGAGTTTAAGCTGTAGCCATTAGGTAAAGACCCTTGAACTACAGAGTAAGAAGCTATCTGGTTTTCTGCGTCACTGGCCTGAAGGGTAGTTGAGGCGGTCTGATCCCATCTTGAGGTAGTAATTACGTTTCCACTGGAGGTTGAGAACGCTGGCACAGTACCTGCGTCAATTCCAGCGCTACTTTCCGCTTGAAGACCTGCACCATTGATCACTCTAATTTTGAACGGCTCATTAGCTACAGGTAAATTTACTCCGTTAGTAGCAATAAGTTGTGTCGCTCCAATAAACTGTACTGTTCCTGAAGTATACTCAAGACCATTATTACCGACAAATTTAACAGTTGAACCTGAGTCAAAGAACGCACCGTTAATGGTAAAGCTCTCACCAATTTCACCATTAAAGACAGTTGGGGAGATACTGGTTATTACTGGAGGACTAGCGATAGAACCCCAACCAGACACCGTAAATGTTTCAAAGAAACCAATCTGGGTGTTATAACGCATAGACCCTAAAGGTGGATTAGCAGGTCTCTCCGCAGTCGTACCTGAAGGGACTTTTATGTAATTGTTTGTGATTTCAGTGCTGTCCTGATTATCCACTCTGACAACAACTTTACCATCAGAACCGTTATCAACAACAGTAACAGTTGTATCACCCTCAACAATCCCGTTATTCGCAGGTACTTCATTAAGAGTGATGTAGCCAGCACCGTTGGTAAGCTGATTGTTATTGGTGATATAGTTAGCGTTAGTAGCACCCGTGTAACCTAGATCCGCCAGAGTCATAGCTTTAGAGGCTAAGCCTGTAACGTGTCCATATGTGTCAAGTGTAACATCTTGGATGACTGTAGTACCGGAGTTATTTACTGAGGCTTGGCTAGATGTGTCAGAGTGTGACAGGGTTACGTTACCTGTACCACCCCCAGAAAGACCACTACCTGCAGTAATAGTCTGATCCGCTGTAGCGTTAGTCTCACCTGTGTAGCCTAAGTTAGCTAATGTGATGTTACGTGTAGCAAGACCTGTAACGTGACCATAAGTATCTACATCAATGTCACTCACTACAGCAGCCCCAGTCAGAGCAGTGAGGCTTGCCTGTGTAGATGTATCAGCGTGTGAGATAGTGCGGTTAGCAGTTAAGTCTCCACCACCAGTAAGGCCTGAGCCAGCGCTAATAGTACGTGCTGTGGTAGTCTTGCCATCTAGTGCAGTCTGTAGTCCATCTACGTTAGAGATAACATGTGAGTGTGAATCATCCTGTACAACAGCTGTGATGCTGATATTACCTGTACCATCAAAGTTAGCGTTACCTGTCACGTCACCCGCAAGAGAAATATTACGTGCTGTGGCTAAGGCTGTAGCTGTAGCAGCATTACCTGTAGTGTCTTGATTACCTGTAGTGTTAACACCGGGAAGGTCAATGTTAGCTGTACCGTTAAAGGATACACCACCTATATTACGTGCAGTAGCAAGTGCTGTAGCAGAAGTAGCAGTACCTGTTACGTCACCTGTAACACTACCTACAAGATTACCTTCAAAAGAACCTGCTTTTAGTGCGGCATAAGAAACACTAGAGTCTGATAAATCTATAGCTCCTGCTGGAACAGGATCATACTCAGACAGTAAGACCCACTTACCCTCAGAGGCATCGTAATAGAAACCTGTATGAGTATAACCTACACCAGAAGTACCTGTGTTGTAGTTAGTAAAGAAACCAGAGTCTACATTGATAGGACTTGCTGTACCATTCCACTGATCGTTAAGAGTGTGACCCGTTGTAGAACTAAAGGTTACAGAGATGTTATCTGCGCTATGAATAAGCTGAGGATCACCTGTAATATCTACACCAGTAGCTGCACTTGTAACGAAGTTATCTATTGACCAAGCAAAAGTATCCACCCCGCCTGTACCTGTACCTACGCCATCAATCTTAACATAGTATGTTGTAGGAGTAGTTCCTGTAAAGTGACCTGCAAAGAAGGCATCGTCTAGGCCTGTACCACTAAAAGTAGTACCTGCCTCACCAATAGCATCACCCTCGTTAGCACGATAGAAAGGCGCACCTGCTGTAACGTCATTGGTAGACACAGAAGTAGTGGAGCCAAGAACAGTTAAGTTACCGTCAACCTGTAGGTCAGCACCTACGTGTGCCGATGTACGTACACGAAAGCTGTTTACGGAGTGGTTTTGTTGATTAACAAGAACGGTACCATCTGTAGCGTCTGAGTTAACGACCCACCCAAGGCACATAGGGAAGTTAGGATATAGAGGAGATGAGTTTTGTACCGCACCAGGAGTAAGACCTACAAAGAAGTTTGTGCCTGCAGTAAGACCTGACGTATCAAAGCCATCTAGCTGACCCGCAATGATGCAGTAGCCGTAGCTGTTGTTAGGAATATCTGATGCAGCAAGACCCTGTGCGTTATATGCGTTAACGTCTGTAGCATCAGCCAAGCCAACAGTAGGTACATCAATACTACCTGCAGTATAGTTACCGCTGAAGTAAAGAGGCTTACCTTTTAGGATGGTAGAACCTGTATCGTTATACACACGCTGGTGTTCTTCAATACCTATCTCATGTACAACATGAGTGTCATCACTGTAGAAGTTGAGCGTCTTGTGTAAGCTATCATAAAATATTCTACCTTCTTTGTGAGCAGGGTGATCTGGTAGAACCTCAAGATCAATATAGCCACCGATTTCAGCATTACCAGTAGTCTCTAGCGTAGTAAATTTGCCTGTAGCTGCTGCAGTAGCACCGATGGTAGTACCATCAATAGTACCACCATTAATGTCAATATCCCCATTAGCATCTGTATATACCGCTTTGGATGCAGGATATGTCATAAACACATCTTTAATACCTGCAGAGAAGTTCTCAGCAGATGTACCATTAGAGCCAGCTAAGACAGTAGTACGGGTAAGAGTGTTACCTGTGTTCCATGTACCTATTCCTACTTCCCACTCGTCTACACCGGAGGAGGTATGCACAATAGCGTAGTAAGTAGTATCACCATTAGTCATGTAGGACTGAAAAGTGTCAAAGGTAGCAGCAGAACCGCCTAATGTGATGGCACCTGTACCTGTAGAGGTTGTACCTTCTTTGACACGATCTTTGATGATAAACGCCATTGTGCAATAACCTTATAGTTAGTTTAGCTGATACGAATTACAGCGTTAGAAGCGTCTGCTGTTGGGAATACAACAGTGAAGTCACCGCTAGTGGAAGTAACAGTAGTACCAAAGTCAAATACTGCAATAGCAGCGTTGCCTTGAGATGCGTTATAAATGATTGCACCGTCTGCAGAGATAGTCAAGTTATTAAAGACCTCATCAGCAAAGTCAACGATAGCTGTGCTACCTGTTAAAGTGATTACAGCAGAGTCAAGTGTCTGACCACCAGCTGTATAGTTTGTACCTACGGCCTCATCTGTGTTGCCCGTAATATCAGAGTAGTTAACAGTAGCCGCACCATAAGTACCAGCAGGCGACTGTTTGATCAGAGCCACTTTGAGTGTATCTGTATCCAGATCGTGAACACCCCCAAGAAGCTCTTGCTTGAAGCTGTTGCACATTGCAGTTGTGATAGCCATCTTGTGATGTCCCTTTTATATGTGAAGAAAGCACAAAGGGGCCAGCATGTAGCCAGCCCCAATGTTAAGCCTATTAGGCAGCGTTGTAGTTAGCAACAATAAGAGCCTCTGGACGCAGGATCTTGCGACCATAGAGGTGCATACCACGAACGATGTCAGCAAAGCTGTCTGGGTCACGGTAGTTCTCTACTTTGTTGATTTGCTCAGCAGAAGCAACAGCCTCGTCCTGACCAGCAACAACTACACCGTAGTTAGTAGACTGTGCAGTTGTACCGTTAGTACCAGCACCTGTACCCAAGTAAGGCAGGTTGTTGGATACGTAGATACGGAAGCCGTGCAGGTTGTTGAGAACCAAACCGTTCATCAAGCCTGAGCCACCGAAGTCTGCGTTCAGTACACGAGAGTCTTCGTCTTTCAGCATTTCAACAAAGATCGGATCGACAACCATCCAGCGACCACGTGCGTCAACGTTTTGTACGTCAAGCTTACGAGCCATACGTGCAACCACAGTCAAAGGAGAAACAGTTGTCGCAGACAATGCTGTTGCACCTGGGAGGCGTGGAGCGAGTGGGATGGAGTCACCTGCAGTAGCTGTACCAGAGATGGTCAAGTTACCGAAGTCAGTTGCGTCCAGTTTGTTGGTTGCCAACAGTTCGTCAGTACCAGCAGCAGCATTGGCTTTATCGCCAGAAGTTGTTGTGTTGACGGCCCAAGAGCCTGCACCACCAGCGTAACCAGACAAGTAACCCAAGCATTCTTCATCCATGGCGTCTGCCATTTTNTAGGCTGCACGGTTGGCTGCCAAAGAGGTGAAGTCTACGTGAGAGAACTGCTCTTCAATGTCATCCATTTTGAAAGCAAAGTAGTTAGCTTTATCAATGGTCAAAGAGAAGTCTGTGTCATCAAGTTTCTCTACNGAGATACCTGTGTGACGCTGCAGAGCGTTGACGGTTACGTCTGGCTCTTTNTGGATGCGAACTGTGTCGCCTTGGTTTGCAATCTCACCAAAGTAAGAGTTGTTGGTGATTGCGTTAGTTACAGCACTTTTACGCAGAGCGATTTGTGCCTGTTTCGAGTAGATAATCGGGGAGAAGTTCCCGTTAAATCCACCACCAGCGGTTCCGATAGCCATAATAATTCTCCTTATAGATATGGCGTGAGAGATATACACTACATATCCACTAAAGAGGCTCGTCTTAGTAGGGTAGTCAGCTATGCTCTAAGGATGGCCGTCCGTTGAGCGCTGGGCCTATAATCTGAGGTAGTTCTTTGATGTGGCTTTAGTGCTTAGTGAAAAGCATGTACAGGCAGTTTATGCCTGACACTGTACATGCCTATAGTTTTATCTATGATTGAATAAGTGTCAAGTTATTTCTTAGACATATCATAAATAAATTTACCAGAGCGCTGAGCTTCAAAGATCTCATCATTGCGCTTCTCGTATTCTTTAAGGCTCATCTTAGCTACTTGTGATTCACTGAGATACCTTGAGGAGTCATCTGCATCCAATGCAGTACGACCTTTAGATTTAACTGAGGATGCAGCTGCTTTGTCTGAGCTAGAGCTACTCTTAGTCTTGATACCTTTATCTGACTTGTAGAGATCAATAACACGTGCTACAGACTTAGCGTCTTCACTGTTCTCGTATAGTGCATCCTGTACAACCTTAGGCTGCTTTTCTGCCCATGTATGAAACGCATCATCAGCACGAATATCTTGAAAGTCAGGGTGTAAGGACAACAGCTCTGCTTCTGCCTTCTCACGCTTAGCTGTAGCACGTAAAGATTCAATCTCTTTAAGACGCCCATCTAAATCAGCAGAACGTTCATTAGCTTTTCTATCAGCAATAGCCTCTACGATACCTGCAACNTCTGGGTACTTCTTAGCCCATGCTTCTACTTCGTCTTCTGACTTAGGTAGTACAAGTTCATTCTTTGTAGCTGCATCTAGTTGTGACTTAAGCTTATCAAGCTGTGCTTGAAACTCTTTCTCTTTCTCTTGAGTGTGTCGCCGTAGATCACCGTAACGCTTCTTAAAGTTCTTCTCTTCTGCACTCAGATCTTCATCTTGTGCTTCAGCTTGTGATTCTTCTTCTTGTTTGGTAACACTCTCTGCCTGAACTGTGCGCTCGACAGGCTCTTCGCTACGGGATTCCGCTTCAACAGTTTCTTCTTCTTCTGTTTCATCTGTCTGAATCCCTGCTTGTTTAAACAGAGCTTTTAGTTCCTCTTCATCACGTTGTACACGAGATATGTTACGATTATGGGACGCTGAGTCCGTCTGGATGGCTTCTGACATTTTCTTTCCTTATGTTGGGGCCAGCACTATTGCTGGGTAGCCTTATAGTTATTTGGTAGTCTTAGTAGTTACTTCTTCTTCATCAAGCCGCCTTTATTTAGTCCTGATATACCATAGGCAGTGTCTAAAGAAGCACCACCTGCTGTTGTATCATCTGATGCAGTAGAAGTACTTGTACCTGTTGTTATACCACTTGTGGTCTCTTTAGCAGCAGCTGTTTTTGCTTCAGCGGCAGCCTTAGCAGCTCTCATCGCAGAAGTATGGGTGTCATTGTCATTATTCCCACCCCCATTATTTTGTGAAGGTTGAGATGTAGGAGTGCTAACAGGGTCATTACTCTTGCTGTTTGCAAAGCCAGGCTCAAGAACAGCGCCTGTTGCATCATCTACAAGAACACCGTTTCTGTAAGATTTACCATCTCCTTTTGTTAGGATATTGGCAAGGGACTCTGTAATACTATTACCTCTGTATGTCTCACCACTTGTAAGTAATTCAATACCAGTAGGCGCTTCTCTAAGTTTATCAGAGCCGTCTGCGTTCTTACCTTGCATAATGTTGCGAATTTCTTCTAGCTTTTTAACTTGAGAAGTATTGCCAGTATTTGTAAGAGATTCAATCTGACTATCAAGGCCTTTAAGCATAGAGTTTTCTTGTAGTTTCATTAGACCTTTTACACCAAGTCCTGCTAACGGACCTAACATAAGACCTGCACCATAGGATAGGCCTGTACCCATACCCTTAATGTCTTCGTAAGTTGATAGAAACTTTTCAGGTGTAGCAACAGTAGGGTCAGACCAGTCAAAAGCTTCTGCTGGAGGAGGTGGTGGTGTACTATCATTGTCATTAGAGTTATTAGATGTAGCAGTACCTGTTGCTGCTGCTGTTTCTACTTGAGTAGATACCTGTTCAGCCGCAGTAGCTTCTTGAGTAGCGCCATCAGGAATAGGTGTTAAAGGTTTACCATTCATAAACTGAATATAATACTTTGTTCCATCTGCTCCAATAAAGGTACGAATCTCAAAGCCGCTGCTATCAGATCCTGTGGCAACGTGGTACGGTAGAGCGGATTCACCGCCTTCAGCATAACCAGAGATAAAACCACCTTGGTTCATCATAGGTTGCTCTTCTGAAGAGTCATCAACCATCTGTAACTCAGACACGTCAAAAGGTAATTCATCACCACCCATCTCCATGCCAGTCTCACCGATAGGCTCACCACCGATGCGTCCATTAGCTTCCATATCAGCAAAGCCTCGCTTGGCTTCATTACGGATGTCCTCAAAGAACTTAACGCCAAAGAAGCGTACTACATCAGCAGGTACAACATACTCACCTTCACTCAGTTGAGCAGGGATGTCATCACGTACTTCTTCCGGTAGTGAGCCTGTAGGTACTTCATTTCCTGACACAGGGTCTACACGTTCACCTTCATCACCGAAGGCCATTTCCATTTGTTCATCCATTACTGCTCCGCCCTCGTTGAATAATCTAAGTTTGCCATCTTTAGTTCTAACAGCAAGCTCTTTTAGTTGTGTTTTAGTGGGTTTCTTTACACCCTTAGCCAATACTAATGGCCCTACCTGAATAACCTCATCAGCCTCAAATACGGGAAGACCTGTATTCTTATCATAGAAATTACTCTGCCTGTAAGGGTTCATACCTACTTGTGTCCACTCAGAGTCAGATAAAAGCTTACGTGCTTGTTCTTGTAAGACGTAAGGGTCTTCTGGAACGTAGTCACCATACACACGAGCAATAGTAGCCTTACCCATAGGCTTCTCTGGAGTATCCGTACCTGCTTTTGCACCCCTTAATCGTGCTTTCCCTCTAGCAATATCTAGTGCATCCTGTGACTCAGACCCAAACTTAATGTTCTTAAGACGAACAGCCTGACCGTAACCTAGAACAGAACCTTTAGTGTCGTTCTTACCGTCATGAATAGATACTACCCAAGTGTCGTAGTTGTTGTACGCAGGGATGTCTAACCTAGAGCCTACACGAGTGCCTGCAGGTATGTCAAAACCCTTTACACCCACAACACCAGTCTTTTGTACCTTCTTACCTAAAGAGCCTGCGACCTGTGCAACAGTAGGCATTGAAGGCATAGTCTCTTCAGTATATATTGAAGTAACAGGTAAGTCTTCTTTGATTATATTACGTGCTTCTTTGGATGTGATACTACCTTGGTATAGGTCTTCTGCAGCAGCTTTAGCAGCTTCTGTATTTGCTTGGCGTTTATTTTCAGGTATCTTATTAGCCTGTTGCCAAGCTGAAAGAGCCTCATCACTATCTAAGATGGCAGCAGCTTCTGCTACATCGTCTTGTTTAGGTTTTAGCCTCAAGTTGCCTAAACCAGAACCCATAGCATTAGGATCTACCTCTACACGCTTAGCTACATCAAATACTTCTTTAGCACCCTTCTTAATAGCTTTAGCAGCAGCGTCACCTAAACCTGGTACAAGTCCTACAAGAGCAGCTCCGCCCAGCGCACCCGCTAAATAGTAGTTAGGCTCATCTTTCTGTAGTTCATCATAGACATCTTTAGCAGCCATAGCGTCACCAATAATAGGTGTCATACTAGCGACAAAAGTACCAGCATCTTTAAAGGACACCTCTGGTATATCGACTGCAAGCTTCTTGCCCTCTGCAGCCCAACCTAAAGCTTCCTCTGTCTGGTTGTCTAAGTCAGCCATTAACTTTATCCCTCAAGTACTTTAGTTGTCTCAGCGCTTTGATAGCACCCTGATGTCGGTATAGCTCTGCAGTATCAGAGATGTTTTCCATACTTCTATGTGTGGAAGAGATGCACCCATCAAGCTCCTCAATGAACGCATCCCATATCTGTTTATCGTTAACTAGCTTCTTAAGCGACATTACCGCTAAACCCTTGCTCACCCGGTGTTGGTGCTGTTCCTACGCCCATCTGCCCACCGCCACTTCCTGTGGTGTCCTGTACGCCCTGTGGAGCCTGTCCTTCTGGCGCTGGGCTACCTTGGGGCATGGGAACGCCTTCTGGGCCTGTAGGGGCAGGAGGTGGAGCCTGAAAGCCTTTTAAGATCTCAGACTGTATAGCAGCATCCTGCATAGAGTTAGTCACTTTGTCTGGGTCAAGATCCATAGACTTAGCAATCTCACGAATTATGTAGTCCATCTTAGCAAAGGGAGCTAGGACTGGGTTCTGTGCAACCTGCAAGAACTGCATCAAACGCTGTGAGCGTACCTCGTTAGCCATAAGGCTCTCTGTACCAGATGCACGGACCTCTAGATCTCCACGGATAGATGGGTCAAAGTCAAACTGCATGTTGAAGGCAAAGAAGGCCTTACCCATGGGGCGAATAAGGTAATCGTCTACGTTCTTTACTACCGCCCGAATAGAACCGTTAGCAGCAGACATAAGCATAGAAATACCAGAAGCTGTACGCCCAACGCCAGATACTCCGGTTTGTCCATGAGCGAAACTAGGGAATCCAGTACTTTCATCTGCTAGTACCCGTGCCTTATCAAAGAGTTGCATGTTCTCTTGTGCTACGTTGGGGAACTTAGTGCCGAAGATTCCTTGCCCTGGAGCACCCCCCTGACGCCGGAACACCTTGCCCGGATACACTGACATATCTTGACCTGGTACAAGGTTAGTCTCATCTACTTCAATGATAAGATTACCAGATAGTGCAGCGTTGTCAATAGCCATACGCATAAAGCCATTCATCAACGTCTGTGTATCGTCCATGTTCTCAGCAATGCCTACGCCAAAGAAGGAGTAAGGGTTGTGCTCATAAGGTACAGCATAGTAAGGAATACGTGCAGGCTTAAACGGATTCAATACAAAGCGCAGAACCTCACCGTTACAAACCCAGATATTACAGTTCAGTTCATCAAGGTCTTTATACTCCCGTGGTATATTAACACCATGCTCTTCTAGAATACCTGTATCTACAAAACCCCAGAACTCCAATACTTCCCAACGCTCTGAGTCGGGCTGCGTATCGTCATCTTCCATAGCCATTTCCCAGTGTTTCTGAATGTAATCTGGGCCTTTGGCGATAGCCATATCTAGAGCATCCTTCATAAAGTAAGGACGGCTCTTAAGCGCACGTAATTGAGTGCGTGACATTTTATGTCGTTCAATTATGTATTCTGCTTCATCCATAGAAGCTGCTTCTGGATCTGGGTAGAAGTTCCAGCAGGAAACATGTTGTGTTTCTGGAACAGTCTTAACAATAGGCTCATAATCACCGTCTTCGTTCCAGTTAGGGTATTCTTTATCTACAGCAAATGGACCTTTCATGACACCTGTGCCAAGTAAAGCCATCTCAAATGCCATAGAACGTAAGTGAATAGAAGCACCCGATTCTTCTAACTGATCGTGGATCTTCTTTTCCATTTTCTTAGCTGCAATCATAGCAGGATGAAATGTTACTGTGGTAGGAGTAGTACCGTCACCCTCAACTATCTTCTCACTTACATTAGCTAGTTTTTCCTGTAACGGACCTAACCTACGAGCTAAGTCTGCAAGAGTATCGCCAGGCTGAAGTTTAGTATCAGGACCAATTAAGTAAGGCTTAGGAGCAGGGCTTTGAGTAACAGAGTTTAATGCTTCACCAGCAGCAGCTGCGTTAGGGTCCATGTTTATGTGTACAGATTCAGCTACGCCATCTGGTAGTATAGAGGGATCAACCGACATAGGGAATTTGTTGTTACCAAACAATACATCTGTAATAGATCCGTATGCAGCTAAGGTTTTTGTTTTAGTGACCTTAATAAATACACGAGACTTTTCCGTGTCTGTAAACTGTACGTCAGAACTATAGAGACCACGATAGTTGCGGTATGCACGAAGCCAACGCTGTTCATCTGNATATCGAGAGTCTTCTGAACGTGTATAGCGCTGTTTAACAAAGCCTACTACACTAGATGCCTCTTCAAAGATACTATCTTTAGTATCTTCTGCTGCTGTTACATCATCCGTCTCAAACGAAAGTTCATTATTCTCTGCCATGTTCTATCTTCCTTAATAGCCGAAGCTGGGATCTGCCGCCTGAAAGCCAGAGCGTTGTTTTGCGGGATTATAGTCCCAGATGCTACTGCGTGGACGTGTCATAATACCGTAGCGTAAAGCGTCATACAAGTGATCTTCTGCATGAGTATCTACATCTTCTGGATTCTTCTTGTCCAGTGGAATGCTTGGTATCTGCGCAATGGTATTTGTACAGTTACTCATAAATACAAGACGAGGCTTATCTGTAAACTCATCTACCTGTAAACGCCTGTGTATTTCGTTCTTACCTGCGACACGTGAACCTCTTGACCGATCAGAGGGACGCCAACGACAACCCTTCATGTTCATCTGCTCTGCCAAGCTAGGTCCAGTGTCGCCACGGTTGTGCCATAAAGAACTATCCAGCACCCCGTATCTTATTGTACCATCATGAGCTTCTGCTTCCAATATAAGATCTGCTAGATCAGAAGCTGTTACTTTAGAGACATACATCTCACGGTACACAATTACTTGTTCATCAGGTGCTACAGCAAACCAGAGAACACCAGTGTAACTACCATAACCGTAATCGCAAGCCCTAAACTTTGCCCAAGAGTCAGGGATCTCGAAGTGCTCCACAACGTGTATCTTTCTGTCAAACTCTGGAAAAGCGGCACCTTCATTAATATCCCAGTTACCTTCAAGTAACTGCTTACGCTGATGCTCCGGCAGAGAGAGAAGCATCGCTTCATAGTCGCCAGAGTCAGATAAGTACGGATTATCAAATAGAGAGGCTGGAATAAAGCGGCGCTTAAATAGAGGCTGNCCNGCTTTACTGTGGCCTTGAGGGTAGGTGATTGTTTCGCCTGACTCAAGATGCGTTGCCCAAAAGGGTTCATTTGCTCTTGCAGGGTCGATAAACATTTTCTTAACCCAAGCATGTCCACTTCCTCCGGGGTTTGTTGTGGCCCTCATGTATAGGCCTAATTTGTTAGAGTGTGCAGATCTCAAGCGGGATCTCATATAATCCCAAGCATAAGGTGAAGACCATTGAGTAAGTTCGTCAAATCCAATCCAGTTAAAAGCCTGACCTTGATAGCGTGTGACATCTGTATCCTTATCCAA
>JGI26083J51738_10001011_pt1 | contig 15144 bp, 11 predicted proteins | sample SaaInl85LU_5_DNA_FD_51738 | JGI IMG/M metagenome (IMG submission 51738)
TTGACGTGAATTTGAACGCAACTCCAACTGACCTTGCGGGGTAGAAGCACCAATATGAGTGTGCGTTCCTGGGTGAATAACAATACTATCAACGCGTACGGGCGGCACAGTGTGAACGACCATATCGTAAACCACTAAAGGATCCAATACCATAGTATCTGGTTGACCCTTGTAGTTGAGGGTATGGACGAAGCTCTTCNTTAATTTTTGCGAGGTATGATCGTAGAGTAGGATGGGTACGTTAGTNTCNGTCGGTTTACCTCGATTGTCAAGGAGATTGATTTGCGCCGTGGTGTTATCTAATGCCTGCGAAATCACAACCCCTAATACGTTCTTGAAAGTATTCTCGTCGGCCGCATCGAAATACGTTCCGACGCATTCGAAACTGTCTTTAAAATCTTCATCGAGCCCAATACCAATAACAAAGGGTTTTAGAATGATTCCCTTTTGCTGAAGACGCTTGCTGACCACACACGGATCACCATCACAAGCCTCCACACCATCTGTAATGAGTATGACAATGTTGCGGCAATCTGCACAAGGTGGGAAATCATAAGATGCCTTTAGAAGCGAACCCGCGATTGGGGTTGTGCCTTTGGGTTTAATGGCCTTGAGTACACGCTTAATTTTATAGATGTTGCCATTACTAAATGGAACTTCTAACCTGGTATCGGAACAATCTTGCGGCGGCACAGGTTTTTGATGCCCGTACACACGAAGGGCCAATTGGAAATTACCTTCCTCTTGAATGCCCTGTAAACTATCCAGCATTTGCCCCATTAAGCGCTGTGCAACGTCAATCTTCGCGCCACTTTCCCAACGGCCATACATGCTTTGACTGCCATCGAAAACGAATAAAATTCTCGTTAACGGTGGACGTTCTTCCTCTACCTGCGATTGCGCTTGCAGCGAAATACAGAAAAAGAAAAATGCTATGGCGGTAAGTTGTTTCACTATGGTCTAGTAATCGCCTAACGTTTCTGGGTTTTGGCTAAGTGCGTCGGCTAATTGTTCGTCGTTTGGCGCAACCCCGTGCCATTTGTGTGTACCCATCATGAAGTCAACACCGTTGCCCATCTCTGTATGGAGAAGAATACACACAGGTTTGCCATGACCTGTAGCTGCCGTTGCTTCGATAAGAGCCGATTTAACTGCATCCAATTCGTTGCCTTGAGCTACAGAAATAACGTGCCATCCAAAAGCTTCAAATTTTGCTTGAATAGAACCCATGGCCAATACTTCATCAGTAGAGCCGTCAATTTGCTGTGCATTGACATCGACGGTTGATATAAGGTTATCTATTTTTTTCGCAGAAGCATACATTGCGGCCTCCCAAACCTGGCCTTCTTGCAATTCACCGTCGCCGTGCAGCGTGTANACTATTCGGTCATCACCATTCAGTTTTTTCGCTTGAGCAGCGCCGATCGCCACGCTCATTCCCTGACCTAAAGAACCGGAGGCAATGCGAATACCCTCTAAGCCCTCATGTGTAGTGGGGTGCCCTTGCAAGCGTGTGTTCAACTTTCTGAACGTTGCAAGCTCGCTCACATTGAAATATCCTGCTCGTGCCAGAATTGAGTACATGACCGGTGAAATATGGCCGTTAGATAAAAAGAAAAGATCTTCACCTTTACCGTCCATTTGGAACGCCTTAGGCTCATGTTTCATGTGATCAAAGTAGAGGGTAGTTAAAAACTCTACACATCCTAAGGAACCGCCTGGGTGTCCTGAATTTACAGCGTGTACCATTCGTACAATATCTCTGCGAACTTGGGATACGACGGCTTGTAGGTCTTGTTGTGACATGGGTGAAATGTTATATTCGATGAGGTGTAAAAATACAGCAAAAGAAGNCCTTTTTGCCTTTTCAATCCAATTCACATATACACACGTTGCTAACAAAGAATCCGTTTATCTTTGCCGCCCTAAAGCATGTAATATGAAGTGTGGAATCGTCGGCTTGCCGAATGTTGGAAAGAGTACATTGTTTAATTGTTTGTCTAGCGCAAAAGCTCAGGCGGCAAATTACCCTTTCTGTACTATTGAACCGAATGTTGGACAGGTAACGGTGCCTGATTACCGACTAGAACGTTTGTCTGAATTGGTCAATCCAGCTCGCATTCAACCGGCGAATGTCGAGATTGTAGATATTGCGGGTTTGGTTCGTGGCGCATCTAAAGGCGAAGGTCTGGGGAACCAATTTTTAGGAAACATTCGAGAGACAAACGCCATTATTCACGTACTCCGTTGCTTTGAAAATGAAAACGTCACGCATGTTGACGGTAGTGTGGATCCTATTCGCGATAAAGAAACCATTGACACGGAATTGCAGCTAAAAGACCTCGATACCATCGAAAAACGCTTAGAAAAGGCCAAAAAAATGGCAAAAAGCGGCGAAAAAGAGGCAAAACTAAACGTTACGACACTAGAGCGTTTGGTTGCTTATGTGATGGAAGGAAGAAATGTTCGCGGCTTCGAAAGCACGGAACGTGAGAAAGATTTAATCAAGGAAATGCAGTTGCTTACAGATAAGCCGGTATTGTACTTGTGCAATGTTGATGAAAGTGCTGCTAAATCTGGAAATGCGTACGTAGATCGCGTTGTTGAAATGGCAGCTGCTGAAGGAGCAGGTTGCATACATATTGCTGTAAGTACAGAATCGGATATTGCGGAATTGGAAACCTACGAAGAGAAACAAATGTTCCTCGAAGAATTGGGCCTCGAAGATGCAGGTGTGAACCGCGTGATTCGTGCTGCTTATGAACTCCTGAATCTTCAAACCTATTTTACTGCTGGTGTGAAAGAAGTGCGTGCTTGGACCATTAAGAAGAACTTTACGGCACCGCAGGCGGCAGGAGTGATTCACAGCGATTTCGAAAAAGGTTTTATCCGTGCTGAGGTCATCTCCTATGTCGATTACGATGCATTAGGCAGTGAAAATGCGGTCAAGGAATCGGGTAAAATGCGAGTCGAAGGAAAGGAATACATTGTTCAAGATGGCGATGTTATGCACTTCCGCTTTAATGTGTAAAACCTGTGTATACTTTAACGCAATAAACATGCGGTAAAGTCGTGTGCATTCTTAAATTAGAATCCCTGTATTCCAATTTATTTATGGCACAAGAAGCACAATATACTGAAGACAACATTCGGTCTCTCGAATGGGACGAGCACATCAGGTTACGTCCAGGTATGTACATCGGCAAGTTGGGCGATGGTAAAAGCCCCGACGATGGAATCTACATCTTACTCAAAGAAGTTTTAGACAATTCTATTGACGAATATGTCATGGGAGCCGGTAAGGCTGTGGAGGTGAAAATTTCGGATGGCCAGGTCATGGTTCGTGATTATGGACGAGGTATCCCCTTAGGAAAAGTCGTTGACGTAGTCTCTAAAATCAATACAGGAGCGAAATACGACAGTAAAGCCTTTAAAAAGTCCGTTGGTCTCAATGGTGTAGGTGCTAAAGCAGTAAATGCACTTTCTAAAGAATTTATTGTTCAAGCGTACCGGGATGGTAAAACCAAACGCGCTAAATTCTCTTTTGGAAAACTCGTTGAAGACGATGCGATCGAAGAGTCCTCGCAACGCAAAGGAACCAAGATTACTTTCAGACCGGATCCAGATATCTTTATCAACTACAAGTACATGTTGGAGTATGTAGAGAAGATGTTGTGGAATTATGCATACCTCAACCCGGGACTTTCGCTCTATTTAAATGGAGAGAAGTTTTATTCAGAGAACGGTCTCAAAGACCTGCTACAAGATAATCTTGATGGCAATGTATTGCACGATATCATTCACCTTAAGGCCGACGATATCGAAGTAGCTATTACGCATGCCGAGCGGATGCAAGGCGAACAATACTATAGTTTCGTTAATGGTCAGCACACCACGCAAGGCGGGACCCACCAGAACGCTTTAGAGAAGGGTTAGTTACGGTAATGCGCGATTTCTATGGCAAGAACTTTGACGCATCGGATATACGTGCCTGCATCATAGGTGCTATTTCCTTAAAGGTCGTGGAACCGGTATTTGAATCTCAGACGAAGACCAAGCTAGGTTCGCTTGAAATGGCGCCGGGTGAAGTGCATGTTCGTACGTTCGTTGGAAATTTCTTGAAGGAGCATCTCGATAACTACTTGCACAGAAACCCTGCGGTTGCAGAAATCCTCTTGAAGAAAATTCAGCGCGCGGAGCGTGAGCGGAAAGATTTACAAGGCATACGTAAATTGGCGAGGGAGCGCGCTAAGAAGGCAAACCTGCACAACAAGAAACTACGCGATTGTCGTGCCCATTTAAACGACAACAAGCCAGGAGCGAAGGGTGATAGACGTTTGGATACTACTTTGTTTATTACGGAAGGGGATAGTGCTTCTGGCTCCATCACAAAAAGCCGTGACGTGAATACTCAGGCCGTTTTCTCATTGAAAGGTAAGCCGTTAAATTCATATGGTTTAACGAAGAAAGTGGTCTATGAAAACGAAGAATTTAATTTACTTCAGGCTGCTCTCAACATTGAGGATGGTTTAGATGAGTTGCGTTATAATAACGTCGTCATTGCAACCGATGCTGATGTGGATGGAATGCACATACGTCTACTATTGATTACGTTCTTCTTGCAGTTTTTCCCAGAATTGGTTCGGGAAGGACATTTGTACATTTTACAAACACCTTTATTTAGAGTTAGAAATAAGAAGGAAACGAGGTATTGTTACACCCCGGAGGAAAAGAACACCGCAATACAGGATTTAGGTCCGCGTCCTGAAATCACGCGATTTAAAGGATTGGGTGAGATTTCGCCGGATGAATTCAAACATTTTATTGGAAATGATATCCGCTTGGAGCCAGTAATGATTGGCAGAGATTTGACCTCTGGAGATTTATTGGAATTCTATATGGGTAAGAACACACCGAAGCGTCAAGAGTTTATAATAGAGAACTTGCGCGTGGAGAAAAATTTGGAGGAGGAATTCTTTAACTAATGAGCGAAGAAAATCAACCTATTAACGAGGAATTGGACCCGGAATTAACGGGTTCTGACGGTATTGAAGAGGAGGGGAACAGGATTACACGTGTTTCGGGTATGTATCAAGATTATTTTCTGGATTACGCGTCCTATGTAATTCTAGAACGTGCGGTACCTGCTTTGAACGATGGCTTAAAACCAGTTCAACGTCGCTTACTGCATGCGATGAAAGAGATGGACGATGGCCGCTTCCACAAAGTGGCAAATATTATTGGCCAGACCATGCGTTTCCATCCTCACGGAGATGCTTCCATAGGGGATGCTTTAGTGCAGATGGGACAGAAGGATCTTTTGATTGACTGCCAAGGAAACTGGGGAAATATTCTCACAGGCGATGGTGCGGCAGCAGCCCGTTATATTGAGGCGCGCTTAACAAAATTTGCGTTGCACGTTGCTTACAGTCCTAAGGTTACTCAATGGCAACTCAGTTATGATGGTCGCGCGAATGAACCACTTCATTTGCCCATGAAATTCCCTATGCTTTTGGCCATGGGGGTTGAAGGTATTGCAGTAGGGCTTAGCACGAAGATATTACCGCACAACTTCATAGAATTGATCGACGCATCGATCAAAGAATTGGAAGGTAAACCGTTTAAATTATATCCAGATTTTCCAACGGGTGGTACAGCGGATTTCACAAATTATAACAACGGGGAGCGCGGCTCTCGTGTAAGGGTTCGTGCGAAAATCTCCCAATTGGACAAGAATACACTTGTAATTACGGAGATACCTTTTACCACGAATACTCAAAGCCTTATTGATAGCGTATTAAAAGCGAACGATAAGGGTAAAATAAAAATCAAAAAGATTGAGGATAATACGGCGGAACATGTGGAGATTCTTATTCACTTGCCTTCCGGTATAAGCCCTGATAAGACTATTGACGCACTGTACGCATTTACCAATTGTGAAGTAAGCATCGCGCCTCTTGCTTGCTCTATACACGAAGACACGCCCTTGTTTATTGGCGTAAAAGATGTCTTAAAGCGGAGTACAGAGACGACAAAAGGCGTTTTAAAGGCGGAACTTGAAGTTCGACTATCTGAACTCCGGGAACAATGGCACTTTGCCTCGCTCGAGCGTATTTTTATTGAAGAGAAGATCTACCGNGATATCGAAGANGCGGAAACTTGGGAACAGGTAATCTCCTTTATTGCCAAAGGATTAGAGCCACACATTGGCCACTTGATGCGCGAAGTTACTGAGGAGGATATCGTGCGTTTGACAGAAATCAAAATCAAGCGTATATCAAAGTTTGATAGCGATAAGGCCAACGATAAAATTTTGGACCTTGAAGGTAAAATCTCGAGCGTTCAGCATGATTTAGCCCATTTAGTTGAATACGCAATCAACTACTTTAAAGAGCTGAAGGAGAAATTCGGTAAAGGTCGCGAGCGCAAGACAGAAATTGCCACCTTCGATAGTGTNGAAGCATCAAAAGTGGTCATTCGNAACCAAAAGCTCTACGTGAATCGCGAAGAAGGTTTTGTNGGTTACGGCATGAAGCGAGACGAATACGTTGGTGACTGTTCAGATATTGATGATGTCATTGTTTTTCGAGCCGATGGTAAATACAGCGTTAGTAAAGTGAAGGATAAAGCCTTCTTTGGAAAAAATATCATTCATGTCGCCGTTTGGAAAAAAGGCGATGACCGGACGGTATANAACGCCATTTACCAAGACGGCGNCTCAAANGTGAGTTATGTAAAACGTTTTGCAGTGCAGAGTATTACTCGCGACAGAGAATACGATGTGACCACNGGAAGTAAAGGATCGCACATTTCCTACTTCACATCCAATCCAAATGGTGAGGCAGAGAAGGTGTTGGTGCTGTTGCGTCAATTAGCGAAGCTGAAAAAACTCAAAATCGATCTAGATTTCGCCAATGTTGCGGTGAAGGGTAGAAGCTCTAAGGGAAATATTGTAACGAAATTCCCGGTTAAACGTATTGAGCTCAAGGAAAAGGGTGAAAGTACTTTGGAAGCGAGAAAAGTATGGTTNGATCCGGCCGTGCAACGCTTGAATAGTGACGAACGTGGCCGTTTAGTTGGAAGTTTCAAAGGCGAGGACAGGTTGTTGATTGGCATGAAAAATGGGACATTACGCGTGGTTATACCGGAATTGAACCTTCACTTTGATGCAGATATGATTTATCTAGAGAAGTTGGAAGAAAATCGTCCGATCAGTGCCGTTTACTTTGACGGCGAAAAATCACGCTACTTTGTGAAGCGCTTCCTNTGGGAAGGTGGNGATAAAGAGGAAAATATAATCACAGCACACCCTAANAGTGAATTGAGNTTCCTTTCGAACAATACGTTGCCTAGAATTCAAATGGTATATCGTAAAACAAAGGGCGATGTTCGCGATCCTGAAGAAGTAGATTTAGCAGCATTCATTTCGGTGAAAGGCATTAAGGCAAAAGGGAACCAATTAACTTCGGATACCCTTAACAAAATAGAGCCGCTCGAGTCTTTACCTGAACCTGATGAAACTAGAATAGAGGTAAACGAAGCAGAGCAAGAATCACTCATTGTCAAGGTTGAGCCCAGTACTGAGGTCGAGACCGNCGCGAAGATTGATGCCGCAGCTAACGTTGAGCAGGTTAAATCTGTAAGACCCACTGAAGCGGAAGAACAATCAAAGTCTGCCACGTCTGAACCAAATCGTGATGAAAAGAGTTCTTATGATGCAGACGATAAAGCACCACAAATCACTTTAGATTTTTAATATGCGTCCCACGCTTCTAACCTTATTCTTTGTTTTTACATATAGCTTGACCGCCCAAAACAGTTTAAATATTTCATTGAAGGGCCAGAGCACTTTTTTGAATGATATGAACGATATCTGGGGCTACACCTCTTCTACAGGGCGTGAGTTTGCATTAGCGGGCACTACTGCCGGTGTGAGTATTGTGGAAGTCACTAATCCTGCGAACCCTACAAAGAAGCAATTCGTTCAAGGACCCTATAGTATCTGGCGTGATTTGAAAACTTGGGATCATTATGCTTACGTAACGCATGACAATACGTTTGCTTGGAATACGATTCCAGATCACGGTCTCTTGATTATAGACTTAGATAGCGTGGACAGTGCAAACCCAACATATAAGACTATGAATCCGGTCATTCAAACACCAGGAGGCATCATGGATACCTTGAAGACCGCTCACAATTTGTACATCGATGAGAATGGGTACGCCTATTTGTTTGGAGCAAATGTAGGTAACGGTGGTGCGCTTATTTTCGACGTAGCCACAGATCCTTGGAATCCGACCTACGTAGGAATGTATGACGATTATTATTTCCACGACGGTATGGTTCGAGGCGATACCATTTGGGGTTCAGCGGTTTATCAAGGGAAATTCATAGTGGTCGACGCCACTGTAAAAGACAGTACAATCACATTAGCTACGCACGGCACGCCCAATGCGTTTACCCATAATACTTGGATCAGCGATGATAATTCTGTGCTCTTTACTACCGATGAGATTGGTAATGCTTTTCTAACAGCCTATGACGTGAGTGATTTAGCGAATATTACTGAATTGGATCGTATTCAGACCTCTTTGGGCACTAGTGTTATTCCTCATAATGCGCATGTTTATGGTCAATGGGTGGTGACTTCGTATTATACTTCTGGGGTTCAAATTGTGGATGCAAAATACCCCGAATTGCTTGTCGAAGTTGGCTATTTTGACACGTCACCGTCTTTTTCAGGAAACGGTTTCTATGGGAACTGGGGGGCGTATCCGTATTTTGAGTCTGGACTCATTGTTTGTTCAGACATCGAAGAGGGTCTGTCCGTTCTAGAGCCTACCTATGTCGAAGCTTCGCGCGTACATGTTGTAGTATACGACAGTATTACACGTGCACCTTTAAGCAATGCAGTTATATTATTTGATCGCACTAGCGATACGTTACAAAGCAGTATTGATGGTTTGGCAGATGCAGGTACCCATTTGGATGTAATGGATTCAATTAGTGTTAAACTTGCAGGATTTGTACCGCATAGATCGGCGTACCAATGGCAAGCCGGTGTGTTCGATACCGTAAAAGTAGCGTTGCTAAATGTGAACAACGTAGGTACTCAAGATGTAGCGAATTCGGCGGTAGTGCTGCAGCCAAATCCTAATAATGGAATCTTTCAACTGACCGGAGTTGAAAACGGAACGTATCAACTTATTGATAGCAAAGGCAGCATGCTAGAGCAGGGCGTTCTATTGAATGATTGGGTTGAATTGAAAAACAACTATGCACACGGATCGTATTACCTCCGTGTACAATGGGAAACCCAAGCAAAAACATTCCCAGTTATGCTACTGCCTTAAATGAANAGGTTTTAGAAATTAGTGGTGAACCCTTTGGTTTTATAAAATTCCTCAATAATACCTACAACTTCTTCCTCACTGTTGGCTACGTGCATAAGGTCGGTGTCGTTTGGGCTGATTTTACCCGTCGCTTTCAGCGTGTTTTCGATCCATTGTTTTAATCCTTCCCAAAAATCACTTCCATAAAGAATAATAGGGAATTGNTCAATTTTTTTGGTCTGAACCAATGTGATTGCTTCAAAGAGTTCATCGAGCGTGCCAAAGCCTCCTGGCATTACTACAAATGCTTGACTGTACTTTACAAACATTACTTTGCGTGCGAAGAAATAGTCGAAATCTAGATTTTTATCGTGGTCAATAAAGGGGTTGCTACTTTGTTCAAAAGGTAGGTCAATGTTAAGGCCTACGCTGGGACCTTTGCCTAGTTGTGCACCTTTGTTGGCGGCTTCCATGATACCGGGGCCACCGCCGGTAATAATACCAAAGCCTTTACTGGTTAGCTNGCGTGCAATTTCCGTAGCTGCGTCTAAATAGCGTTGTTCNGTGGTGTCTCGTGCCGACCCGAAAATACTAATACANGGGCCAATACGACTTAGACTTTCGTAACCCTGTACGAATTCCGACATTATTTTAAATAATGCCCAACTGTCTTCTGATTTNATCTCGGTCCAGGTTTTTCTTGAATGAATCTTCATAGGTATACTAGTTTCTTACCTATAAGATACGCAAAAGCGCTGATGAATTATTTTAATTCGGCAGCTAAAAATTGACCCGTAATACTTTCTTTGATCTTGATGATTTCTTCGGGTGTCCCTTCAGCAACAATGCGCCCCCCGCCTGATCCACCTTCAGGCCCTAAATCGATAATATGATCGGCTTGTTTAATGACATCCATATTGTGTTCTATGATAAGCACCGTATTTCCTTGATCTACCAGACGTTGGATGACCTCCATTAACACTTTTACATCCTCAAAATGTAGCCCAGTGGTAGGTTCATCCAGAATATACATTGTGTTGCCCGTATCTTTCTTGCTCAGCTCGGTGGCCAATTTGACCCGCTGTGCCTCACCACCACTCAATGTGGTAGAGGGCTGTCCTAATCGGATATAACCTAATCCTACGTCTCTTAGTGTTTGNAGCTTTTGGTTGATCCTAGGTACATGTTCGAAGAACGGTAGGGCGTCCTCAATGCTTAAGTTTAGTACATCCGAAATACTCTTTCCTTTGTAGCGCACTTCTAACGTCTCGCGATTGAAACGCTTACCTTGACAGGATTCGCAATGCACGTAAACATCGGGTAAGAAGTTCATCTCAATCACGCGCAGTCCTCCACCTTCACAAGTTTCACAACGGCCGCCTTTTACATTGAAAGAGAATCTTCCCGGCTTATACCCACGTACCTTACTTTCTGGTAAGCCTGCAAATAGCTGCCGGATTTCTGACCATACGCCCGTGTAAGTTGCAGGATTCGAACGCGGCGTGCGTCCAATGGGACTTTGATCGATATCAATAATTTTATCGATTTTCTCAAAACCTTCAATACTTCGGTACGGCTGCGGTTTACCCACCGCACGAAAAATCATGTGGTTAAGGATAGGGTATAGGGTACCGTTGATTAATGTTGACTTCCCGCTACCACTTACTCCAGTAATACACGTCAATACGCGCAAGGGGATTTTTAAATCAACGTTTTTCAGGTTGTTTCCTGTCGCACCAAAAAGGCCAATCCAACCGTCCGCCTGACGTCGTACATTTGGCACTCCAATGCCAAGCTGACCGTTTAAATACTTCGCTGTAATGCTGTCGCTTGCGAGAATATCTGAGAGATCGCCTTGCGCTACGATTGCTCCACCATGCACTCCTGCGCGGGGGCCGATATCAAGAATGTGATCCGCAGTTTCAATCATTTCTCGGTCGTGCTCCACCACTAAAACACTGTTGCCAATATCTCGCAATTGCTGCAGGGAATCTATGAGTCTTGCATTATCGCGCTGGTGCAATCCTATAGAAGGCTCGTCTAAAATGTACAGGACATTCACCAACTGTGACCCTATCTGGGTCGCCAACCGGATTCGTTGTGCTTCACCTCCGCTCAGACTACGTGCACTCCGGTTTAAATTCAAATAGCCTAAACCTACATTTAGTAAGAACGCGCTTCGCGCGCGCAATTCTTTTACAATTTCCTCCGCAATGAGCCATTCTTTAGGTGACAAATTATGCTCCAACGAGTCAATCCATTGGCCAAAATGTATCAAGCTTTGGGTACTCACCTCTGCGATGCTTTGACCCGCTACCTTGAAATGCAGGCTTTCCTTTTTCAAACGTGCACCTTCACATTTTGTGCAAGCTACATGTTCCATGTATTCGTCTGCCCAACGCTGAATACTTCTGCTTTTCGCTTCTTTACCCTGAGACTCTATGAAGTTAATAATGCCTTCAAAGTTCAATTTGTATTCCTTTGTTACGCCAATGGCCTTATGCTCAATGGTCATCACCTCGTTGCTGCCGTTGAGAATAATGTCTAAGGCTGCTTCAGGAATGTCTTCAACGGCGGTATCCATGTTAAAGCCGTGCTTCAGTCCAATAATTTCAAGTTGGTTGAACATCCAATTCTTCTTGTATTCTCCAACTGGTGCAATACCGCCCTTCCTGATTGTTTTCTTTGGGTCCGGGAATAGCTTTCGTTCGTTCACTTGTTTCGTGGTNCCCAATCCGTCGCAACGGGGACAGGCACCTTTNGGACTGTTAAAAGAAAACGTGTTTGGCTCGGGCTCTTGATAGGCTATACCACTGGTAGGACACATGAGGTGTCTAGAGAAATAAGCCAATTCATCTCTTTCCAAATCCAAAACGGCTATGGTCCCGCCACCATGATTCATTGCGGTCTCTACACTTTGAGCAATGCGCGCCTCCGCTGTTGCGGCAACAATGATGCGATCTACAACAATTTCAATATCGTGTGTCTTGTATCGGTCCAATCGATACCCGCTGCTCACTTCAACTACTTTACCGTCCACACGGGCTCTAATAAAGCCCATTCGCGTAATCTGTTCAAATAATTCCCTGTAATGCCCTTTCCGCGCTCTAACGACTGGTGCTAAAACCGCAATTTTTCTGCCAACATAACGTTCGGCAATCAATGCTACAATTTGAGCATCGGAGTAAGAAATCATCTTCTCGCCCGTATTGTAGCTAAAGGCTGTTGAAGCCCGTGCAAATAGTAAACGCAAGAAATCACTCAATTCCGTTACCGTTCCTACCGTCGAACGTGGGTTTCGGGAGGTGGTCTTTTGCTCGATAGAAATCACCGGCGATAGTCCTTCAATCTTATCGACTTCTGGACGTTCCATATTGCCCAAGAATTGACGCGCATAAGCACTAAAAGTCTCCATGTAACGCCGCTGTCCCTCCGCATAAATGGTGTTGAAGGCTAAAGAGCTTTTTCCAGAGCCACTTAGGCCGGTAATCACGACCAATTTATTTCTCGGGATGGCAACATCAATGTTTCGCAGGTTATGCGCTCTTGCGCCAAAGACTTCTATGTATTCGCTCATTTAGAAGGAACCCAAATTTGGTATGCTTTGTTTGTCGAATTCGATAATTGCTGGCTTTGAATCCAAGGATTATATGTTCTCAACGTTTTATAAGTAACCCCTTGTGATTTCGCCCAGCTTACCCAGTCCGCAACGCCTGTATTGACTAAAATAGTATCCATTTCAGGAAAGGAATAGCCTTGATCCTGGTGGTAGACGTAGCCAAAGTCTGCGAGGTTTTCGTGAATGTGCTTTACGGCGGCGATACGATAGACGTAGCGCGCAGTCTCAGTATTTAATAAGAGATCGTAATAACTATCAACGCCTTGCTCGTTAAGTCGTCTTGCTGTCCCGGCCATCCCCATGTTATACGAAGCTGCAGCTAAAGTCCAATTTCCAAACCTCTCGTATGCTTCCTTTAAATAAGTGCAAGCTACCTGGGTCGACTTTTCGATGTGGTACCTTTCGTCTACCTCTTTATTTATTTCCAGACCGTTTTCAAGTCCTGTGCTCTTCATGATTTGCCAGTATCCACTGGCACCTGCTGGACTAACAACATTTTGCAGTCCACTTTCAATCAAGGAAAGGTATTTAAAGTCTTCAGGAATTCCGTTTTTCGCAAGAATAGGTTCGATGATAGGAAAGAATTTAGCGCTGCGCTTGAGCATTAAAAGATTATTACTCTGCCAATAGCTGTTCACGAGCATTTCGCGGTCCAATTTTTCTTTAACATCGGCTTCAGCCAACGGCAATGCTTCTCCTGCGAAATCTAGATTCTCAGGAATAGGAAATGGCTTCACCGTGCTTGGACGTACCTCCACAGGATGCGGCGCTTCGTTGGATTGAGCGCTTCTGAGACCTACAAATGCAAGTGTTAATCCTACTGCCCCAAATAGGACAATTTTATTTTTCATAGATAAAGGGCGAATTAAAGTCTGCAAAAGCAGGTCCATCTTGATCCTTTGCACTCAGTATGGGAACATCGACGTTCCAATCAATGGCGAGCAATGGATCATTCCATAAAACACTTCCTTCGTGTTCTGGACTATAGGTATCTGTACATTTATACAAGAAAACCGTTCCGTTTTCAAGGGTTGCAAAACCGTGGGCAAAGCCAGGCGGTATCCAGAGCATGCGCTTATTTTCGCCACTTAGCTCAACGCCATAATACTGGCCATAGGTAGGGGAGCCCTTGCGAATGTCGACAGCGACATCCCAAACCTTACCGCGCTGCACTCGAACTAGTTTTCCCTGTGCCTTCGGCGGCGCTTGGAAATGCAGTCCTCGGACTACGCCGCGATCAGATAAGCTTTCGTTGTCTTGGATGAATTCTTCTGTAATGCCTTGAGCGGCAAACACATCACGATTATAACTTTCAAAGAAATAGCCGCGTTCGTCCCCGAAGACGCGCGGTTCGATAAGTAGCAAGCCTGCTAATGGTGTCTCAATGATTTGCATACCCCAAAAATAGCAGGATAAGCTTACGAAAGCATAGGGTCGACCTTTTCTTTCAAAAGAGTTGAAATTTCCTGTGCGTGCGTTAAGAAGCTCAAATGTGTCGCACGATTAAGCGTCCAGCAGCGGTCGGAAGGTTCGCACTCAGGAAAAACAAGATCCCAGTCGCTTGTTACGCTATCTACGGGACATTTGGGGGTAGGTCGGTCCCAATTCAATACGGATTTTAGGACCCAACGGTAATAGTCACAAGGAAATTGCTCCATCATTTCAATCACGCCTTCAAAATGAGCCGATGGGCGACTGTTGAGTCGTGCCATGAAGAAAATTAACTTGCGAATACTGCCCTTCGGGGCCCAATTTAAAATACCTGTCGCAGCAATTCTCTTAAAAAGAGGACGCAGTGGCGTACTGTACTGAAGCGAATTGAGTAAAACAACGCGCTGCACGCGGTGACGGCTTGCCCAATCCTGCGCAACGATTCCACCAAAGCTGTAGCCAAATAGCAAATCGTGCTCTTGAATATCGTGCGGTGCCAGCAAACGATCCGCGTAAGACGATAATGACTCACCAACTTCGGGCAGCGTCCATTCTAAAAAAGTTGCTGACCATGGGAATTCAAGATTTCTAAAAATTCTTGAATCGGCACCTAATCCCGGTAATACCCATACTCTAGCTTCACGCATTGCCCATGTTTTTACGAACTACTTTAAAAACGCTTGGGTAGAGTCTTTTGTTCGTTGCAATAATGCTTTTTGATGCAATAGCCTCAGGACCACCGTTAAAGTCTGAAATTTC
>JGI26083J51738_10001014_pt1 | contig 15117 bp, 14 predicted proteins | sample SaaInl85LU_5_DNA_FD_51738 | JGI IMG/M metagenome (IMG submission 51738)
CAAACAACAATTCTAAAAATCATATTCAAAATTTATTAGCAGCATTAACAGCAATTAGTCTGTTCTTTAATTTAGAAAAAATTTCAAACCGAATTTTTTTAGATTTCCAATTACCAGAGGGACGAGGTGATTTGTCTAAATTAAAAATTAATAAAAAAATTATTAATCTTATTGATGAAAGTTATAATTCTAATCCATTATCTCTAAAAACATCATTGATCAACTTTGCGAATGTAGATTCAAAAAATAGTTTAAAACATGTATTGCTTGGAGATATGTTAGAGCTTGGACGAAACTCGTCCAGTCACCACAAATCAATTACAAAACTAATTAATAAATTAAATATTCATAAAGTTCATGTTTATGGAAAAGATATAAAAGATACCTACGTGGATGTAGTAAAAAATAAAAAAGGTTCAATATTAGAAAATCTTACTGATTTTGAAAATTTTATTAAAAAAACATTGAATTCAGGCGATTATTTAATGATTAAAGGCTCTAATTCCACTGGTCTGTACAAAAAAACCCAATTATTAAAGCTAGATAATCGTTATGGTTTATAATTTTTTACTAGAATTTGTAGATATCTTTAGTTTTTTAAACGTTTTTAAATATATCACATTTAGAACTGGTTTGGCAGTTTTTACGTCGTTAATATTAGTGTTAATTATTGGTGGACCATTTATTAGAATGGTTTCAAAAAAAAAAATCGTTAACCCAATCAGAGAAGACGGTCCCGCAGATCACATCATAAAAAAAATAGGTACACCTACGATGGGTGGATTGGTTATATTAATGGGTATAATTGTTTCGGTAATTATGTGGTCAGATTTGACCAATATTTATATTTTATTTTTATTGTACATCTTAATTTCTCTTGGGTTGTTGGGTGCCCTAGATGACTACAAAAAAATTACTAATCAAAATTCATCTGGTATCATTTAAATTTAAATTTTTTAGTCAAATTATTTTATCTGTGATTGGGATAAGTTTTTTGACATACTATTTAAACTATCAGGAGTTAACTAATCTATATTTTCCTTTTTTTAAAGATTTAGTAATTAATCTTGGATGGTTTTTTATTCCATTTTCAGTTTTTATAATAGTTGGGGCTTCTAATGCAGTAAATTTAACTGATGGGCTAGATGGACTTGCAACTGTTCCAGTTATCTTAGTTGCAGCTTGTTTTGCTTTTATAAGTTATGTAGCTGGTAATATAATTTTTTCTGAATATTTACAAATAACTTATATAGAGGGTACAGGTGAGATTTCTATTTTTTGCGGAGCAATAATTGGTTCGTGTTTAGGATTTTTATGGTTTAACGCACCACCAGCAAAAATTTTTATGGGTGATACAGGTTCATTATCTTTAGGTGGTTCATTGGGTGCAATAGGAATCATAACAAAACATGAAATAGTCTTAGCAATTACAGGTGGTCTTTTTGTTTTAGAAGCCGTATCGGTTATAGTCCAGGTTGTTTCCTTTAAATTAACAGGAAAAAGAGTTTTTAGGATGGCACCAATACATCATCATTATGAAAAAAAAGGATGGCCAGAGTCAACTGTTGTAATTAGATTTTGGATCATTTCAATAATATTAGCACTAATTGGATTGGCTACCCTTAAATTGAGATAATGAGTAATAACTCGAATATCTTTAAAAATAAAAAAATTTTAATATATGGTTTAGGTAAAAGTGGTATTTCAACTTTTAATTTTTTAAAGAAATATAATGAAGTTTTTTTATTTGATGATTATCAAAAAAAAAATTTACCAAGTAATATTAAAAAAAATATTATTTCACAAAAAAAAATAGATAAGATTAAATTTGATTTAATTATATTAAGCCCAGGTATTGATATCAATAAATGTAAACTAAAAAAGTTTTTGCATATAAATTCAGGAATTATTTATACAGATTTCGATATTTTTTATTCATTCAATAAAAATACCTGTATCACTGTCACAGGTACAAACGGTAAATCCACCACTTGCAAATTACTTTTTGATGTACTTAAAAGTCAAAAATTTGATGTTAAACTTGTTGGTAATATAGGGTACCCAATTTTATCAGCCAAAAAGATAAAAAAAACATCAATTTTTGTAATTGAAGCCTCTTCTTATCAATTAGAATATAGCAAGCTGTTTAGATCAAAATATTCAATAATAACAAATATTTCTCCTGATCATTTAGAACGACATCGAAATCTAAATAATTATATTTCGGCAAAATTTAAACTTTTTAAAAACCAAGATAAAAATTCTATAGGACTTGTTCCAAAAAATAATCCTTTAATTCAATCTGTATTGAAGAAAACAAAATTTAATGGAAAAATTATAAAGGTTAATAATGAAATAGATAAAGATTTACTAAATTTATTTGATAATCAATATTTTTTATCGAATTCAAATAAAGAAAATTTGAGCTTTGTTATTAAGTTAGCTAAAATTTTTAAAATTAAAAAGACAAATTTAATTAATACAGTAAATAAGTTTAAAGGTTTAGATTATCGTCAACAAATTGTTTTTAATAAGAAAGATATTTTGGTTATAAATGACTCTAAATCCACTAGTTATTCTGCATCAATAGAAATGTTAAAAAATAAACAAAAAATTTATTGGCTTATTGGAGGAATCCCTAAAAAAGGTGATCAGTTTAAATTATCTAAAAAATTTTATCAAAATATCAAAGGATACATCTTTGGAATAAATTATATTAAATTTGTAAATGATCTAAAAAATAAAATTAAATTAAAAAAATTTATTAGTTTATCAAAAGCATTAGATGCAGTGTTTCAAGATATGAAAAATGATGATAGTCAAAAAAAAGTTATCTTATTTAGCCCTTCAGCAGCTTCATTTGATAGTTTTAAAAACTTTGAAGAACGAGGTAAATATTTCAATAAACTGATTACAAAATATTTATGATCAGTAAATTTTTTAGTTTTTTTTACTTTTATCAGTGGTGGAAAAATTTAGACAAATTTATTCTATCTATTGTTATAACTCTTTTTATAACTGGATTGTTTTTTTCATTAGTATCCACTTCGTTAATTGCTTCAGATAAATTGAATACAAATAGTTATTTCTTTTTTTTTAAACATTTAATTTTTGTTATTTTAGGATTATTAATAATTTTTATATTCTCTTATTTAGATCAAGACAGTTTATTTAGAATTTCAATTTATATTTTCTTTTTTTCTCTTATACTTTTAATACTAGTTCCACTTATTGGAGTAAATGTGAAAGGTTCTAAAAGATGGTTAGATCTTTTTATCTTACCAAGAATACAACCTATTGAGTTTGTTAAGCCTTTTTTTATAATAATTATGGGATTAATTATTTCAAATAATCAAATTTCAAGTTTTACTCTTAAGTTTTTTGTTACTTTTTTGATTACTTCTTCAATTGCAATTTTATTAATTATACAGCCAGACTTAGGGCAAACATTGTTGATTGTAATTAGCTGGATATTATTAATATTTATTTCTGGTATCAGCCTTCTTACGCTAAGTTTGTTGTCAATAGTTGGTTTATCATTTTTGTTATATCTTGTTTTTTATGTGCCAAAATTTCTATATATAAAAAATAGAATATTTTCTTTTTTTGACAAAGAAACTGGTTCTTATAACTTTCAATCAGACAAAGCTATTGACTCGATAACAAGTGGCGGCTTTTTCGGCAAAGGTATTGGGGAGGGTACTCTTAAAAATCGAGTTCCAGAGGCTCATACCGACTATATAATTTCAGTAATTTCGGAAGAATTTGGTATAATAGCTATAATATTGATATTAATTTTATTTCTAACGTTCATTTTTTCAGTATTAAAAAAAGTAGAAAAAATAAATGATAACAAAGTTAAATTAATACTTGTTGGTTCTATTAGCTTAATACTATTTCAAGCAATGATACACATTGGTGTAAATATTCGTTTATTTCCTACCACTGGTATGACATTGCCGTTTTTAAGTTATGGGGGGTCATCAATTATTAGTGTTTCATTACTCTCAGGAATTATCTTAAATTTGACAAAAAGAAAAGTTGAAATCTAAAGGTGAAGAAAATTCTAATTACAACTGGTGGCTCAGGAGGTCATGTTATCCCTGCTAAGATTATCCAAGAACATTTAAGTAACAATTTTGAAATTTTTTTTACAACAGATTTAAGAGGGTTAAAATTTTTTTCATCTAAAGGTTATAAAATAAAAATTATTGATACACCAAAAATTAACTTTAATATTTTTTTTCCAATAAATTTAATTAAGCTAATTTATCTAGTAGCTAAATCAATTTTTTTTTTAAAAAAAGAGAAAATAGATAAAGTAATCTCTATAGGTGGATACATGTCTATACCTGTTGTTATTGGCTCAAAAATTTTAGGATTAACAATTATTTTATTAGAACCAAATATGGTTTTAGGTAGAGGTAATAGATTTTTTTTAAATTTTGCTAAAAAAATATTATGCTATTCAGATAAAATTCATAATTATCCAAAAAAACATAATCATAAAATAGAATTAATTGAACCTCTTGTCTCAAAAAGTTTCTATGATTTAAAACTAAATAACAATCTAAACGACAAATTATGTTTTTTAATTGTGGGTGGGAGTCAAGGTGCAAAAATATTTGATGAATTGATGAAAGAGGTAATATTTGATCTTTCAAAAATGTTTTCTATTAATGTTATACAACAAACAAGCAAGGAAAATATTAGTAATTTAAAAAAATTTTATGATGATCAAAATATTGAAAACCAAATTTTTGATTTTGAGGAAAAATTTCATGAAATAATTAATTTTTCTGATTTATGTATTACAAGAGCTGGAGCTTCATCGCTGGCAGAAATGTCTTTATTAAACAAACCTTTTATAGCCATACCACTTCCTTCAGCTAAAGATGATCATCAATTAAAAAATGCTAATTTTTATGAAGGTAAAGGATGTTGTTGGGTGTTAGATCAAAAAACACTTTCTCACGATAAATTATTAGAATTTCTTTTAAATATATTGAATAATAAATCAGCATTATTTGATAAAAAATCAAATTTAAAAAAATTAAATTACAATAATTCTTGGCTTAATATAAACCAGAAGTTACTAAGAGTTATTGATGAAAATTAAAATCGCAAAAAAAGAAATCATTCATTTTATTGGAATTGGCGGGATAGGAATGAGTGGACTTTCTTTAATTATGAATAGCCAAGGTTTTAAAGTTCAAGGAAGCGATATAAATACTAATAAAAATATAGAAAGATTAAAGAAAGAAAAAATCCAAATTTTTTTGGGTCAGTCAAAAAAAAATTTAAACAAAGCTACGATTGTAGTTGTTTCTTCAGCAATCAAAAATGACAATCCAGAATTAATTGAAGCTAAAAAAAGAAATATACCAGTTATCAAAAGAGGTGAAATGTTGGCAAACCTAGTTTCTCTAATGAAAAATATCGTGGTGGTAGGTTCTCATGGAAAAACAACAACAACATCACTTCTTGCAGCTATATTTCAAGAAACAAAAATCGATCCTACTATAATTAATGGTGGAGTAATAAATGCCATAAAAAATACCGCAAAACTTGGAACAAGTGATTGGTCTATTTTGGAAGCTGATGAGTCTGATGGAAGTTTCATCCATATCTCACCAACATATGCAATCATCACCAATATTGATCGTGAGCATATGGATTTTTATAAATCTATGAATGATTTAAAAAATTATTTCTCAAGATTTGTAAATAAGGTCCCATCATTTGGAAAATCATTTATCTGTAGTGATGATAAAATTAATAATGAGTTAATTAAATCTTTAAAAAATAAAAATTTTTATACATATGGTCAAAAAAATGGCTCTAATCTAAGAATTATAAACATAAGACAAAATAAATTATATTCTCAATTTGATATTAATATTAATTTATCGAATGAAAAAAATCAGATCATAAAAAATATCAAGATACCTTTATTGGGAATTCACAATATTCGAAACGCAGTTGGCTCAATTGGAGTAGCTTTATCCCTTGGTATTCCTGTGAAAAATATTAAGAGAGGCCTTAAAAATTTCAAAGGTGTAGAGAGAAGATTTAACAAAGTATTCACTTATAATAACGTCGATGTCTATGATGATTATGCACATCACCCAACAGAAATTAAAGTTGTTTTGGAAGGTATAAAAAAAGTTTTCAGTACACATGAAAAAATATGTATTTTTCAACCACACAGAATATCAAGATTAAAAGATTTGAAAAAAGAATTTTCTTTAGCATTTAAAGATGCTGACACTGTCATTTTATGTCCAATTTATACCGCTGGTGAAAAAATTAAATTAGGGTTTAGTTATGAGAGTTTTGCAAAATTATTAATCAAAAACTCTAGGGTTAAATTAATAATGATTGAAAATAAATTTGAATTAGCGAAATATTTAAAAAACAGTATGTACGGAAAAAAATTAATTGTAGGGATGGGTGCTGGATCTATTTCTTCCTGGATTAGAGATTTACCAAAGTTAATTAAATGAAAACTATTGAATTAAAAAAGCTTCTTCAAGAGTTTGAAGAAAGTATTATATACAACGCAGATTTAAAAAAAAAAAATTGGTTTAACATTGGTGGTAAGGCAAAAGTTTTTTTTAAAGCAAACGAACTTAAAGATCTCGTAAAATTTTTAAAGATTTTAAATAACAAAGAAAAAATTCATGTAATAGGTGCAGGATCAAATACTTTAATTACAGACGAAATCTTTGATGGAGTAGTGATTAAACTCGGTAAGAATTTTAATAGGCTGTCTATTTTAAATTCAGACGTGATTATTTCAGGAACAGCTGTGAATGATAAAAAATTATCTGAATTTGCTGCAGATAATGGTCTTAGTGGATTTGAGTTTCTCTTTTGTATACCAGGTACAGTTGGTGGTGCAATCAAAATGAATGCAGGATGTTTTGGAGCAGAAATTAAAGATATATTAATTTCAGTACAAGCTTTAGATAAAAAAGGAAATATAATTACAATACCAGCAAAAGAGATTAAATTTGAATATAGACATAACAATTTATCAGAGGATCTATATTTTTAAGTGCGTCTTTCAAAGGTCTAATAAAGGACTCAGGGCAAATAAAAGAAAATATGCTTAAATTAAAAAATAAAAAAGAGTTAAATCAACCAACTAAGATTAAAACTAGCGGAAGTACTTTTAAAAATCCAATTAATAAGACCAACAAAAAAGCTTGGGAGTTAATAAAAGAGTCAGTTTCGAATGATTTGAAATTTGGTGGTGCATGTATTTCAAAAAAACACTCAAATTTTTTTATTAATACAGGTGATGCCACATTTGAAGATATGAAAAATTTAATTAATTTTGTAGAAAAAAGTGTATTCAGTAAAACAGGAATTCAATTAGAAAAAGAAATAAAAATTTTAGAAAATTGAAAAAAAAAATATTAGTAATTTCTGGCGGATTCTCTAAGGAGCGCGAAATAAGTATTCAGACTGGAATACAAGTAGCCAGAGAATTAAAAAAAAATGGATATATAGTTAAAGTTTGTGAACCAGATAATGAGATATATAAAATAGTTGAAAAATTTAAACCTAATAAGATATTCAATGCTCTACACGGACAGTTTGGAGAAGATGGTTATTTTCAAACAATTTTAGAAAATATTGGAATTCCTTATACCCATTCTGGAGTTGAAGCATCAGCTAAAGCAATGGATAAAGAGGTATCAAAAAAATTATTTATAAAAAATAAAATTTTAACTCCTAAGTATATTAAATTTGATTTTGACAGACCCTACTCAAAGTTACAAAACCAAATACAGAATAGTTTTGGATTTCCAGTGGTAATTAAACCTATTGCTGAAGGTTCAAGTGTAGATGTTTTTATATGTAACAAATTAAATTTTAAGAAAAAAATAAAGTTACTTGAAAACTATAAGAAAATTTTAATTGAAGAATTTATACCTGGTAGAGAGATTCAAGCGGCTATTTTAGGTAAAAAAAAACTAGGTGCGATTGAACTTAAACCAAAAAGAAAATTTTATGATTATCAAGCAAAGTATGACTCCAAAGCAAAAACTGAGCATATAATTCCAGTAAATATTAGTAAAAAAGACTTAAACATACTAATGAATATTTCATTAAGAGCACATAATTTATTAGGTTGTAGAGGTGTAACTAGGTCTGACTTTAAATTTTTTAATAATAAATTTTATCTATTAGAAATTAATACACAGCCAGGAATGACCAAACTTTCTTTAGTGCCAGAAATATGTGCGCACAAAGGAATTAGTTTCATTAAACTAATTGAACTATTGTTGAATGATGCATCAACGAACAAATAGAAAAATAATTATTTATTTATTCTTATTTGCAATTTTGGCTTCTGTTAATAATTTTAAATATATAAATTTACAATTATTTAAAATTGATCTTATAAATATTTCAGGTTTGAATGATACGGAAAATTCAAATTTGTACGAAAAAATTACAGATTATAAAAAAAAAAATATTTTTTTTATAGATAATTTAGAAATTTCAAAAAATATAAATTCAAATAATCTTGTTGAGAAGTTTTGGGTATTTAAAGAATATCCATCTACTATAAATATTAATCTTATTAAAACCAATTTTTTAGGAATCACTAAAATTAATAATATTGATTACTTAATTGGATCAAATGGAAAATTAATTAAAAAAAGAAATGATCAAGCAATCGACTTACCTTTTATTTTTGGTAGCGTAGATGCTAATGATTTTTTGATATTAAAAGAAATTTTAGATAAATCTAATTTTAATGCAAGTAAAATAGAAAACTTTTATTACTTCAACTCAAATAGATGGGATATCAAAACTAAAAAAGGTTTAGTTATTCGTTTACCATCTGAAGTAAATGTAAATTTATTAAATACAGTAAATCAAATTATTGAAGATGAAAATTTCAAAAATATAAAAACATTAGATTTTCGACAAACAAATCAAATTATTACTTATGAGTAAAGATTTGGATAATAGGTATTTTATCACTTTAAATAAGGATAAAATTATTTTTAGTTGCCTAAATAAAGAAAATAAAATTTCATTTACAATGAGTCATATTTTAAAAAATGGTCTAAATAATTTATTTGAAGATTTGGAAAAATTTTTTATTGATAACCTTATTAATATTGAAAAAAGCTTAAAAGATTTCATAAGAAAGATATATATAATCCTTGATACAGATGATAGCTTGAGCGCTCATCTTTCCATTAAATATAAACTTGAGACAGAAAAAATTAATGAGAATAAAATAAATGAACTTTTGAGTTACTTAAAAAATCAATTTAATAAATACAGCAATGATCAAAAAGTAATTCACATGACAATTATCAAAGTACTAATTGATGGTAAGGAAAAAGATTTGTCATTGATCAGAGAGACATTTGATAATTCAATTTTAGAAGTTAAATTTGAATGTTTAAAAAAACAAACAGTACATTCTATAGATAAACTTTGCTCAAATTATCAAATTTCAGTAGAGAAAATTTTATTAGCCGATCATTTAAGACAATCTTCTTTAAATCAGACAGAAAATATTGTTTTTTTAGCAAATAAATTTCTCAACGGCGAAGATAACAAAGAAGTATCGTGGATCAGCAAAAAACCTATTAAACGAGGTTTTTTTGAAAAATTTTTCAATTTTTTCAATTAGCTTTTGTATTTTCCAGTAATATTTGTTGTTTTTGAATTCTTATTCAAAAAATGTACATATTTTTTTAATGGCTTTATTAAATCAAAAAACCCTCACCAAACCTATAAGCTTTAATGGCATTGGGCTCCATAGTGGTAAATCTGTAACACTTACTGTTAATCCATCTGAACCTGATACTGGCATTGTATTTAAAAGAATTGATTTAAAAAATAATAACCTAATTTATCCAAATTTTTCAAATGTTACTAACACATCTTTAAATACAACAATTTCAAATGAAAGTGGTGTAAAGGTCTCTACCATTGAACATTTAATGGGTGCATTGTTTAGCCTGGGTATTGATAATGCAATTATAGAAATTGATAATGAGGAAGTTCCTATTTTAGATGGTTCGGCCAAAGAATTTATTGATAAGATTTTAAAAACTGATTTAAAAGTAAGTAGCAATCCAATCAGGATTATAAAAATAAATAAAAAAGTTGAATTTAAAGAAGGCAATAAAATTGTTTCTATCGAACCTTCCAAACTAAGTTTAGATATAGATTTTGAATTAAAATACGAAAACCCAATTATTGGAAATCAAAAAAATAAAATCAATGTTTATACTGATAATCTTCAAGATATATTAAATTCAAGAACTTTTTGTCTATATGAAGATATCGAATTGATAAAAAAAAATGGCTTAGCTAAGGGTGGTAGTTTAGATAATGCGGTAGTAGTTAAAGGCGATCAAATATTAAATGAAAATGGACTAAGAAATTCAAAAGAATTTGTAAACCATAAAATCTTAGATTGTATTGGAGATCTTTATACTTCTGGATATAAAATAATTGGGAATGTTAAATGTTATCAAGGTGGTCATTACATGACTAACCAATTATTAAGAAAAACATTTAGCAACAAAGAAAATTTTTCTATAATCGAAGTACAAGAGAAGCATTTACCGCACACTTTTCTCAATAGAAATTTATTAAAATCTATTGCTTAAGTTAAAGATTAGTTTAAAAAAATAATCCACTACTCATCATGAAAAAAACTAAGTTTTTATTATTTATAGTTTTATCTTTATTTATTTTTTCATGCTCAAAAAAAGAACAAATTAATCAATCAACAATAAAAGAAAAAAATTTACAGTCGCAGGTTTTAGAAACTTTCATTGAGGGTAAAGAAGCTCTTGATGGTGGAGATGTTCTGTTTGCTGCTAAAAAATTTACGGAAGTACAAGTAATGTTTCCGCAATCTATTTGGGCGCCACACTCTAATTTAATGGCGGCATATGCCTATTATTCACAAGATTACTATTTTGATGCAACACAAGAACTTGAAATATTTTTAAGAAAATACCCAAAGCACAGTAATGTTGATTATGCATATTATTTGATGGCCATATGTTACTATGAACAAATAGTAGATGAAAAAAAAGATTTAAATTCAGTAGTAAAATCAAAAGAATATTTTGAGATCGTAATAGATCAATTCCCAAACACTGATTACGCACTAGACTCTAAGTTTAAATTAGAATTTGTTATGGATATTTTAGCATCAAAAGAAATGTATTTAGGAAGATATTATTTGAAGAAAAAAAAATGGATAGCTGCAATTAATAGATTTAAAACAGTATTAGAAGAATACGATACCACTATATATATTGAAGAAGCCTTACACCGATTAGTAGAAGTTCATTATTTAATTGGCCTTAAAGAAGAGGCAAAAAAATATGCATCAGTTTTGGGCTATAACTATGAGTCTTCACAATGGTACGAAAATACTTATGCACTTTTTGATAAAAGATATGAGATAAATCAAAAGAAATTCTTAAAAGAAAATAAAAAAAAATCTAAATTTACGAGTAAGATTAAATCCTTGTTAAAATTAGATGAATAAAGATAAAATAATTAAAGATTATAAAACTAAAATTAGAGAGTTAATTAAAAATAATAAATATTATTATGAGGATAATAAACCTCGAATAGACGATCAAGAATACGATAAATTAAAGAATAAGATATTACTATTAGAAAAAGAATATCCTTTTTTAAGGGACTCAAACTCTCCATCTTTAAAAGTTGGTCATAAACCATCAAAAAATTTTAAAAAAGTAACTCACAAAGTTCCTATGTTATCTCTTGGTAATGCATTTAGTGAAAATGATTTAAATAATTTTGAAAAAAAAATTCTAAATTACATAAATGATTTTAAGTTCGAAGATATAGAGTATAGCGCCGAACCTAAAATTGACGGAATATCTGCTTCTTTAATTTATAAAGATGGGATTTTTATCAAAGGACTTTCCAGAGGAGATGGAAAAGAGGGAGAAGATATTACAGAAAACTTAAAAACAATAAGAGATATCCCGCAAAAAATTTCATATAAAAATTTTCCGTCTGAAATAGATATAAGGGGGGAGGTATTTATAAAAAATAGTGATTTTGTTACACTCAACGATAGATTTGCTAATCCCAGAAATGCTGCCTCTGGATCATTGAGGCAGAAAGATCCAAAAAAAACTGAAAAAATACCATTGAAGTTTATTGCATATACTTATGGTTTTGAAAATGGAATGAACTTTAAAAAACAAAGTGAATTTTTAGAGCATTTATCTTTATGGGGTTTTAAAACCAATCCTTTAAATAAAGTTTTGAAGGGAATAAAGAGCTTAATGAAAAATTATACTGAAATAGAAAAAAAAAGAAGTGAAATTGATTTTGATATTGATGGCATAGTTTATAAAGTAAATGATTTTAAACTCCAAAATAGATTAGGATATGTTGCAAATGCACCAAGATGGGCAATTGCACATAAATTTTCTGCTAACAAGGGCGTTTCAAAAATTTTAGATATTGATATTCAAATAGGTAGAACAGGAGCTCTTACACCTGTAGCTAAAATAAAACCAATAAATATTGGAGGAGTTTTAGTATCAAATGCAAGCCTTCATAATGAAGATGAAATAGATAGAAAAGATATAAGGATAAATGATTATGTGGTTGTTGAAAGAGCTGGTGATGTAATTCCACATATAGTTTCGGTTGAAATTAATAAGAGAAGTAATGATACAAAAAAATTTCTATTTCCAACTTTATGCCCTTCTTGTGGCTCAAAGACTATCAAGGAATACAACAATATTACTAAAAAAAAGGATGCGGTAAGGAGATGTTCGAGTGAGGGCTTTGAATGTGAAAAGGTTGCTATTGAAAAAATTAAACATTTTGTTTCTAAAGAAGCCTTCAATATAGATGGTTTTGGAAAAAAAATAGTTGAAAAATTCTGGGATTTAAAGCTTGTTCGTTATCCGCAAGATATTTTTAAACTAGATTATAGCAAAATAGAAAAGCTAGATGGGTGGGGAGATTTATCTGTTAATAATTTAAAATACTCGATAGATCAAAAGAAAAAAATTTCTTTAGATAGATTTATTTATGCGCTAGGCATTAGACATATTGGTATTGAAACTGCCAAACTTATTTCAAAACATGTCAAAACTTCAAAAAATTTTTTAAATCTTCAAAATGATAGTACTTTAACTGAAATTGAAAATATTGATGGAATTGGTGAGACACAAATTCAATCTATAAAAAAGTTTTTTTCACTAAAAATTAATAGACTTATCCTTAAAGAGTTAGATCAGGTACTTCAAATTGAATCCTTAAAAAAAATTACAAATGANGGATTATTAAAAGGTAAAACTTTTATGTTTACAGGTAAACTTTTGAACATAAGTAGATCTGAAGCTAAAAATTTAATTGAAAAGAATTCTGGATCCTTAGTAAGTAATGTATCAAAAAGATTAGATTTTTTAATAATTGGTGAAAAGCCCACAAAAAGAAAAGTTGAAAGTGCAAAAGAACTTAAAATAAAAATTATTACTCAATCTGAATGGNTGAAAATGTTAAATTTGACTAGCTAACCANTTTTTTTCTNGNTTATNTAAGTAAGGTGAAATTTTTGAGTAAACTTCCATATGATATTTAAAAAGATAATTTTTTTCTTTTTGAGTAAGTTTACTAAAATTTATTAAATCTTTTTCAATAGGAGCAAGAGTCAAGTTTTCAAAATAAAAATTTTTATTAGTTTTTTTAGCATAAACTAGATTTTCTATTCTTATTCCAAATTTGTTTTCTTCATAATATCCTGGCTCATTACTTATTATCATGCCAGGTTTTATTTTAATTGAATTATATTTAGAAATTCCTTGAGGGCCTTCGTGAACATTTAAAAAATAACCTACACCATGTCCGGTGCCATGCCCGTAGTCTAAACCTTTATTTCTTAAGAATTTCCTAGCATTAATATCAATTTTTTTTCCAATATTAATTTTATTAAGGTTAGTAGTTGCAACAGCTATATGGCCTTTAAGCACATCAGTAAAAATATTTTTTACTTTTGAACTTTGTCTTGAAAAGCAAATGGTCCTTGTAACATCTGTTGTTCCATAATTATATTGTCCTCCTGAGTCACATAAGAATAAGTCTTTGGGCTTAATTACTCTGGTGTTATTTTTTTTAGCCCTATAATGAACGATTGCAGCGTTTGGTCCAGTGCCAGCTATTGTGTTAAAACTTGGAAATATATAATTTTTATTTTTTTTTCTAAATGTTTCTAATTTATTTTGTGCATCAACCTCTGTTATTTTTTTTTTATTTATATTTTTTATCCAAAACAAAAATTTTGTTAGCGCCACCCCATCTTGAATATGAGTTTTAATAGTATTGTCGATTTCAACCTTATTTTTGATCGATTTTAGATAATAAGTTGGATCATTTTTTTTAAAAACTTTAAATTTTTTTGAAAAAAGTTCTTCAAATTTTAATGAGCAAGACTTTATATCTAATAAGATCCTTGAACCTGATAATCTCTCATTAATCTTATAGAATTCTTTAGGTTCTAATATTTCATTGATGTTTATAATTTTTTTTTTTATTAAAATCTTTAATTTTTCTTTCGGAGCTATTAGAATTCTTTTTCTATTTCGGCTTATTAGTAAATGTGAATTTGGAATAGGGCTTGTTGGACTATCTTTGCCTCTAATATTTAATAGCCAAGCTACATTTTCAGGGGCTGAAACGAATATATGATCAAGTTTATTTTTTTTTAAAAATTCAATTATGATATTAATTTTCGCTAAACGGCTTTGGCCAGTTATTTGTTTATCAAGTGGGTAAAATTTATTAATTTTTGATTTTTTATATTTTATAATTTTATCTATAAGATTTTCTTTTATTATTTTAATATTTTTTCTTGGAAAAATTTTTTTAATTTGTTCACTAGTAAATAGAGCGGGGTCTAAACCGATTGTAAGATTTTTTATTTCCTTAAAATCAAATATTTTTTCATAATCAAAAATTTCAAACTCTTTTCTACTCTCAATTTTTGCTTGTATTGTATACCTACTGTCTACAAACAAATAATTTCTATTTTTCAATATTATTGCATATCCAGCTGAACCC
>JGI26083J51738_10001016_pt1 | contig 15102 bp, 14 predicted proteins | sample SaaInl85LU_5_DNA_FD_51738 | JGI IMG/M metagenome (IMG submission 51738)
GACTACAAGCTGGCATGGATGGCCCGCATGGAAGAGCGCGCCAAAGAACTTCTGGCCACCGAGATGCCCGTGGTTTTTGCAGGTGATTACAACGTGATTCCCCAAGATGAAGACGCCGCCCGCCCCCATATCTGGACCAAAGACGCGCTCGCCCTGCCCCAATCGCGCGCAGCGTTTCGCAGGCTGTTGAACCTTGGCCTGACCGAGGCATTCCGCGCCCGTGTGCTGGGGCCTGATCATTACTCCTTCTGGGATTATCAGGCGGGGGCATGGAACAAGAATGACGGCATCCGCATTGATCACCTGCTGCTGAGCCCGCAAGCCGCCGATCTGCTCTGCGATGTGCGGATCGACAAGGAAATTCGTGGCCGCGATAAACCCTCGGACCATGTGCCCGTCTGGATCGATCTGGCCGCATGAGCGCGCCATGACCCGAGACGCCGCGATCGCACAGGCCCAAACCCGCTTTGATGACGGAACATTCGAGGCCGATCTGGCCGCGCTGATCGCTATCCCCACGGATTCCACCCAACCCGATGCCGCGCCAAGCCTGNTGCGATATCTGGAATATTGGGAACCACGCCTGACCGAGATGGGGTTTTCCTGCAAAAGGCTGGCGGTTGAGGGCTGCGANCTGCCCTTCCTCTTCGCCGAGCGGATTGAGGACGCCGGCCTGCCCACCATCCTGACCTATGGCCATGGTGATACCGTGCCTGCAATGCAGGGCGCGTGGGCCAAAGGGCGTGACCCGCATGTTCTCAGCAAGGAAGATGGGGTGTGGTACGGGCGCGGAATTGCGGACAACAAGGGCCAACACCTGATCAATATCAATGCGTTATCATCCGTTTTGAAAGTGAAAAGCGCGCTTGGCTTTAATGTCAAACTGCTGCTTGAGATGGGGGAAGAAGCAGGCTCGCCGGGATTGCATGATCTGGCCCGCCGCGAGGGCGCGCGGCTCAAGGCTGATCTTTTCCTCGCCTCCGATGGCCCAAGGCTGGAGGCCTCTGCCCCCATGATCTTTCTTGGTGCCCGCGGGGGCGCAAGTTTCAAACTCTCGATCATCCGCCGCAAAGGCGGCAGGCATTCAGGCAATTTCGGCGGGGCCATCGCCAATCCGGGGGTCGAACTGTCCAATGCGATTGCCTGCATCATTGACGCGCGCGGGCATCTCAAGATCAAAGGCTGGAAGCCTGAGGCCCTCCCCCAGGCCGCGCGCCGCGCGCTGACGGGCATCACCCCAGTGGCGGGTGACGTGGATGAGTGGTGGGGCGAGCCTGATCTGACCCCTGCCGAAAGGGTCCATGCTTGGGTCGCGGCCGAAATTCTGGCCTTTACCTGCGGAACGCCCGAGCGCCCCGTCAATGCCATCCCGCCCGAGGCTCATGCTTGGCTGCAACTGCGCTTTGTCAAAGGCGTGGATATGGCGCAGATCGCGCCCGCGCTGCGTACGCATCTGGATGCGCATGGTTTTGAGCATGTCCAGATCACGCCTGAGGGGCCGAGCTTTGCCGCCAGCCAAACCCCGACAGATCATCCTTTCGCGCAATTTGTCAGCGCCTCCATCGCGAAAACCTGCGGCGAGGCGCCTGTGGTTTTGCCCTCGCTTGGCGGGTCGCTGCCCAATGATGTNTTCACCGATATCCTGAACCTGCCCGCAATCTGGGTGCCGCATTCCTATCCCGGATGCAACCAGCACGCCCCTGACGAACANCTGCCAGCCGCCCTGATGCGCGAGGCGCTCGGGCTGATGGCCGGTGTGTTCTACGATCTGGGGGAAAGCCATCCAGACCAGATTGGCCTGTGATAAAACTCTCCTGCTCCGCCAGTGAAAGACCTATTTCAAAGCGATAGAAACCAATCTCCGCGCTTAAGCCCCCAAGCAACTATCCCATCTGCGTCATTTCTGCTGTGTCATCCGTCGAAAACGGACACCCATCTGCGCCTCTGTCCCGCCTAATCTGATCTGGCACAGGGGCCGACAGGGCCAAAGGGAGATGTGAATGGAAAGCCAAGCGCGTGTGGTTGTTATCGGAGGGGGCGTTGTTGGATGCTCGGTTCTTTATCATCTGGCCAAAGCAGGATGGACTGATAGCCTGCTGATCGAGCGCTCGGAATTGACCTCGGGCTCCACATGGCATGCGGCGGGTGGCTGTCACACGATCAATGGTGACCCGAGTGTCGCGAAATTGCAGAAATACACGATCGAGCTCTATCGCGAGATTGAGGAGCTTTCGGGCCAAGCCACGGGCCATCATATGACGGGCGGGGTGATGTTGGCCTCGACGCAGGCGCGGTTCGACTGGCTGAAAAGCATGGCCGCCAAGGGGCAATATCAAGGGATCGAGACCGAGGTCATCACGCCTGAGCAGGCCCATGATTTGATGCCGCTGCTGGACCCGTCCCAATTCGTGGGCGCGCTGCGCACGGTGGTGGACGGGCATCTTGATCCCTCGGGCGTCACCTATGCCTATGCGAAATCAGCCAAGAAACTAGGCGCGAATTACGTCACCCATACCAAGGTCGAAGCCATCACCCGTGCCCGTGATGGCGGCTGGATTGTCTCCACCAATAAGGGCGATGTGGCCTGCGAACATGTGGTGAATGCAGGCGGGCTTTGGGCGCGTGAAGTCGGCCGCATGGTCGGGCTGGAACTGCCCGTTCTGGCGATGGAGCATATGTATCTTCTGACCGAAGACATGCCCGAAGTCACTGAAATAAATCAGAAAACGGGCAAGGAAGTTGTCCATGCTGTGGATTTCGATGGCGAGTTATACCTGCGCCAAGAACGCGGCGGGATGCTTATGGGCACCTATGAAAAGGCCTGCGTGCCATGGTCCGAAAGGCAAACACCTTGGGAATTCGGCCATGAATTGCTGCAACCCGATATTGACCGCATTGCCCCCTCGCTTGAGATCGGGTTCGAGCATTTTCCCGCCTTCGCCAATGCGGGTATCAAGCAAATTATCAATGGTCCATTCACCTTTGCGCCCGATGGTAACCCGCTGATCGGCCCGATCCGTGGCTTGCCCGGCATGTGGTCGGCCTGCGCGGTTATGGCGGGGTTCAGCCAAGGCGGTGGTGTGGGGCTGGCGCTGGCCAATTGGATCACCCAAGGCGATCCGGGTTTTGATGTCTGGGCGATGGATGTCGCGCGCTACGGGGATTGGGCCACGCTCAGCTATACCAACCCGAAAGTGCAGGAAAACTACGCGCGGCGCTTTTCGATCAAATTCCCGAATGAGGAATTGCAGGCCGCCCGCCCCCATAAAACCACACCAATCTATGACCGCATGTTGGCGCTTGGGGCGCAGATGGGCGATAATTGGGGGCTTGAGACGCCGCTATGGTTCTCGCCCGATGGCACGCGCGATGAATTCAGCTGGCGCCGCTCGACCGATTTCAGCCATGTCGCCAATGAGGTGCGCGCCTGCCGTGAGGCGGTGGGTGTTATGGATATCTCGGGCTTTTCGAAATTCCGTGTCACAGGCGGCGGGGCCGAGGCATTCCTTGACCATGTCCTTGCCTGCCGCTTGCCAAAGATCGGCCGTATGGCCTTGGCACCGATGCTTAAGGAAGATGGCAAATTACAGGGCGATCTGACGGTCGCCTGTTTGTCTGAGGGGGAGTATTACCTCTTTGGATCAGGCATGGCCGAGGTGTTTTATGCCCGCTGGTTCGAACAGCACATGCCGCAAGACGGATCGGTCAGCCTTGAGGTGATCGGGCTGGGGCTTTGTGGCCTGTCCATCGCGGGGCCCAAAGCGCGCGAGTTGTTGCAGCGTCTGACGGGCGAGGATGTCTCCAATGCAGCGCTGCCCTTCATGGCGGCACAGCGCATGGATATCGGCATGGCGCCTGCGATTGTCGGGCGGGTCAGTTTCACGGGGGATTTGGGCTATGAAATCTGGATGCGGCCTGAGTTCCAGCGCCAGATTTTCGAGCGTATTCTGGCGGAAGGCGCTGATTTGGGAGTGACACCTTTCGGGTTGCGTGCGCTCAATGCGATGCGGTTGGAGAAGAATTTCGGCGGTTGGGGGCGTGAATTCCGCCCTGTCTACGGCCCGCTTGAGGCGGGGCTATCACGCTTTATCTCCTATTCAAAACCTGTTGACTTCATTGGCAAAGCTGGCGCGCTTGAGGAGCGATCTTCGGGCGGCGCGCTGCGTTTGATCAGCTTTGTTCTGGATGCAAAGGATGCCGATGTGATCGGGGATGAGCCGATCTGGCTGGAGGATGATGTGGTCGGTTGGGTGACCTCGGGCGGGTTTGCGCATTATACGGGGAAATCCATGGCCATGGGCTATGTGCCCAAAGAGGTCGCTGATCGGGACGGGCCTTGGGCTTTGGAGATTTTGGGCGAGAAACGCGCCCTCACCCCGCAGCGCACGGCCCTGTTTGATGCCAATGCCGAACGGATGCGCGGCTAGTCCTGTCCCTGCCCGCGCAAACGCTGCCATGCCGATAATGCGGGGTTGTCCTGTTGCTCCGCGGCCTCGGCGCGGCGGCGTCCAAACAGACCGCGTCTGCGCCTTTGGGGCGCAGGGCTGCGGGCATAATGCAATTCACGCGCGCCGAAATAGAAGCTGACCACAGCGCCAAGCAACCACCAAAGCGGCTCGGGCACCTCTTGCAGGCCGCGCATCCGCTCCGCAAAGGCCAGCGGATCAACCATCGCATGGGCAAAAAGGCCAAGCGTGCCAAGGGCCAGCAAGGGGCGTGGCAGGCGGTTGAGCCCGTTTACGCCCCGATCAAACCATGTGCTGCCCGCATGGCGAAACTCCTCGGAAGCGGCCTGCAAGGTGGCTTGCGCCAATTCGCCCTGCAACTCCATCTCGCGGGTTGCATTGGCCACGAAAACCTCGCTCAGGCCCTCTGCGGCCTCTCCAAGGGCCGAGGCCCCCGTTACCCTATCGATCAGCCCCATGCTGCAATCCTTCTTTGATGATCTGCCTCGCTCAGATGGTATTTCTCTGAGATGAATTCCTCGGCCCGTGTGATCCAACCGCCCTTTCCGCCATTGCGCCTGCGGGCATATTTGCGCGAGGCAGGCCGCCGGTCGGCCAATCGGTAATAGAAATTGCGCCTTGCGATGCCATAGGCATCCACAAGATGATCAGGGGCTGCGTTATAGGCTGCCTGCGCCGCGCCGCGCGTCTGCGGGCCGATCACACCATCAACGGCAATCTCAAGCCCCATATCGCGCAAAAGCCGCTGCAAAATCCGTACGGCTTGCGCGCCTGCATTGACATACATGTCGAATACCGATGGCTGAAGCGCCTGCGGCAAAAGCCCGATTGCGGGGCGGGTATAGTAGTGATCAATGAAAATCTCGATGGCCTGTTCGCAGGTCAGCAGGCGCACATCTTGGGTATCGACATCGCCATCTTCATCCAGATCAAGCCCCAAACGGCGCATGGTATGAATGGTAACGCCGAAATTCGTCGCCCCGCCCGGATCATCGGGGTCATTCACATAGCCGCCTTCGCGCGCTACGATTTCTTCTGCAATTCTACGAACCACAAGCATGGGTTCGCCCCTCCATGCTCGGTGATTTGTGGAGGGTAGAAGATCATAAAGGGATGAAGAAACCGTTAAACGGCGCGTGTCAGCGGTGCAAAGGGTTCAGCTATCGGCCCCTGCCTCGGGGCGGTAGACGCCTTGGGCTTCCAGCGCGTCAATCACCTCTTCGGGCATATAGGTTTCATCATGGCGGGCCAAAATCTCGGTGGCTTGGAACACGCCATCCACAAGGCGGCCCGTGCCAACCATGCCTTCACCTTCGCCAAACAAATCAGGCAGAACGCCCGTGTAAAGAACTGGAATACTGGCCCCGCCATCGGTCACGGCAAAGGAGATTGTTTCGCCCTGCCCGCGCATCAATGTGCCTTCCTCGACCAAGCCCCCGATGCGGAAAACCTGATCAGCCGAGGGCGGGTTCTGGGCCACATCACTGGGCGGCAGAAAAAAGTTGATCCCGTCACGGAACCCATAGCCGATCAAAGCGGTCGCACCGATCAGGCAGACCGTGATCAACATGATGATCTGGATACGTCTTTGTTTTTTGAGCCCCCGCATGGGTCTTCTCCCTCAACTCAATACTCGTCCCCTGCGCCTATAGATTGGTTTTGCCGCCCCGATGTCCAGAGGGCGTACCAAAGCGTCGCAGGATCAGGCTTTCTGGAACGCGATCTCACGGCGCAGGAACTGGGTCGCCTTGCTGGAAACCTTTTTCGGATCACCCGTGGTCAGATACATGCTTTGCGTGCCCGCGCCCAACATCTCAGGGTGGCGCGCCAGATAATCCTCAAGGCTGGCGGCCACGAGGCTGGGTTGCGAATAGACGGCCACATCCGGCCCGAGCGCATCGCGGAACACATCCTCGACCAGCGGGTAATGGGTGCAGCCCAGAATGGCGGCTTCGGGTTTGGGCATACGGCGCAACAGCGCCTCGACATGGCTGCGCACCAAGGCCTCGGCCAAGATCATATCGCCCATTTCAATGGCATCAACCACGCCGCCACAAGGTTGAGCTTCGACATCTACCCCTATGGCACGAAACGCTAATTCCCGCTGAAAGGCGCGCGAGGATACGGTGGCAGGCGTGGCAAATAGCGCCACATTATTCACGGCCACCTCACGCGGTGGGGAATTATCGCCCCATTGCCGTTCGGTCATCGCCTCAATCAGGGGCACGAACACGCCGAGCACGCGTTTATCCTTGGGGATCCAGCTTTCCTGCATTTTACGCAAAGCCGCAGCCGAAGCAGTGTTGCAGGCCAAAATAACCAGATCACAGCCTTGATCAAACAAATGCTGCACGCCCGAGGTGGTCAGATCAAAGATATCATCGGCATCGCGCACCCCATAAGGCGTATGCGCGTTATCGCCGAAATACACATAGGGCAGATCAGGCATCTGCTTGGCAATTGCATCTTGAACGGTCAGCCCGCCAAGCCCTGAATCGAAAATACCGACGGCCATCAGCCTCGCCCTTCTTTTTGTCTTTCATCAAACTCGAACCCCACCAATTTGGCGTCAATGGGCCTCGGGCTTAGACTGTAGGTGCGTTCGCGCAGGAAATCCATCATTGCGCGCGTATCCGAGCCGAAAGGCGCCAAGTCCTCCCGCGGAATCGGTTTGCCGATCACGACGCGTACGGGCGAATTGATCTTGGAGCGGAACTCCTTGATCAAAAGGCCCATCCGAAGATTGGTGTGCAGATGGCTCATCAATTGGAACAGGCGCGAATTATGCCCGTCAAAGAAGATAGGCACCACCGCCGCCTCAGATTTCACAATCATGCGCGCAGTAAAGCCGCGCCAATACGGGTCCATCGGGCGGCCAAAGGGTTTGGCCGAGGTCGAAACAGTACCGCCCGGAAACACGCCAATCGCGCCGCCATCGGCCAGATAACGCAGCGAGGCTTTGCGGGTTTCGATATTCTGGGCCACCGCTTCACGGGTTTCATCGAATGAGATCGGCAGAACCACGCGATCAAGATCTTCAGCCTTGCGAAAGACGTGATTGGCCAGAATGCGGAAATCGCCACGGGTGCGCGACAGGATATGCCCCATCATCAATCCATCCAGAATGCCGTAGGGGTGGTTTGCGATGGTGATCACAGGGCCAGTTTTTGGAATATTGTCGAGGCTGCCGCTAATGACATCGAGGGTCAGTCCATAGCGTTCGGCCAATACATCCCAAAAATCACGGCCCTGCCGCACCTCGGCATCATAGCCGCGCGCCATGCGGATCAGGCCATAGCGGCCCGTGCTATTTTCCAGCGCACGGATCACCGCGCGCCCGCCCTTGCTGGCCGCCGATGAGGCATAGGAAATATCGCGCGCAATCTGCCGCTCTAGGGTATTCAGCTTTCGGGCCATTCTGCTTTGGGCTCTTGGTTGTTCGCGTGGCGTTTTAAATACGTGGCCTGCACGATTCTTGCCAGTGCCATAACGCCTCGTGGCTAGCGGCGCGGCCAACCCCAAAGACACAGCAATTCCATGCCGACATGGGCGGCAGCCACTGCCGTAATATCGCTGTGATCATAGGGGGGTGAGACCTCGACGATATCGCCGCCCACCAGATTGATCCCTGCAAGATCGCGCAGGATCATGGCAGATTGCGCCGAGCTGAGGCCGCCCCAAACAGGCGTGCCCGTGCCAGGCGCGAAAGCGGGGTCGAGGCAATCGATATCAAAGCTGAGATAGGCGGGATGATCGCCCACAATCTCGCGGATACGGGCGGCTGTAAAAGCGGCCCCCTCCTCATGCACGGCGCGCGCATCAATCACTTCGATGCCCAGATTATCCTCAACCACGGTGCGAATGCCGATATGGACCGAGCGCGAGACATCAATCAGCCCCTCTTTCACGGCTGTATAGCAAAACGTGCCATGATCCACGCGGCTTGCATCATCATCGGGCCAAGTATCGGTATGGGCATCAAATTGGATCAGCGCGACAGGCCCATAGGCCTTGGCATGAGCGCGCAAAATCGGCAGCGTGATCGAATGATCGCCGCCAAGGGTGATCGCGGCGGCCCCTGCCTCAACTATGGTTGAGATATGGGCCTCGATCCGCGCAGGCACATCGGGCACATGCGCATAATCAAAGGCCATATCCCCGTAATCGGCGATGGCCAGCGCCTCAAGCGGGGAATAGCCATCCCAGCCATAGGGGGGATCGAAAGGTTGCAAGCTGGAGGCCGCGCGGATCGCGCGCGGCCCCGCCCGAGTGCCAGCACGGTTGGTTACAGCCTGATCAAAGGGGATACCCGTGATCGCCACATCCACGCCCGACAAATCCTTGGTATAGAGACGGCGCAAAAAACTTGTGGCCCCGCCAAATGCGTTCTCAAAGGACAGGCCCTTGAGCTGATCGCGCGTAAAAGCCTGATCTACCTGCGATTTTGCATCTTCCAGCGCCATGGCACCCTCCTGCGTGAACCCGCGATAAGCAGATCAAGACTTGCGAAAAAAGACAAGCGGAACTGGAGACTATTGTGAAATCGGTCTATGTCGATCCTCAGAGGCAAAAGGCGGGACAGATGGCTGAGCAGGATACGCAAAAGGTTTTGCGCAAAGAGTTTCTGGANGCGATGAGCCGTGCGGTTTCATCAGTCTGTGTGGTCACCACCGATGGCCCTGCGGGGCGCGGTGGCGTGACGGTTTCGGCGATGACCTCGGTCTCGGCGGATGGGGATGCGCCCACGATGCTGGTCTGCGTCAATGCAAGCGCCAGTGCGGCCCCTTTGCTTTTGGAAAACAAGGCATTCTGCATCAATATTTTGGCGCAGGAGCAAAGCGAGATTTCCGATATCTTCTCAAGCCGCGCCCCTGCCCCGGGTGGCGATAAATTCAATGCGGTCACGCCGCAAAAACTGGTCACAGGCGCGCCCGTTTTCGCGGAAGCCTTGGCAGGGTTTGATTGCCGCTTGATCTCGGCCGAGCGGATCGGCACGCATTACATGTGCCTTGGCGCTGTGGAGGCCGCGCAAAGCGGCGAAGGCCGCCCGTTACTTTACGGGATGCGCAGCTATCAACGCGCCGAGCCATTTTAACGAGAAGGAGGCCCGCGCCATGCCCGATGCCATGCCAGATGATGCCCTGATCCATGACCCCAAAGGTGGCATGCCACGGCTTTTGGAGATCATGCGGCGCTTGCGCGATCCTGAAACGGGCTGTCCTTGGGATATTGAGCAGAATTTTGAGACCATCGCGCCTTACACGGTCGAAGAAGCCTATGAGGTGGCCGATGCGATCGAGCGCAAAGCATGGGATGAGTTGCGTGGCGAGTTGGGAGATTTATTGCTGCAATCGGTCTATCACGGACAAATGGCCAGCGAGGCTGGATTGTTCAGCTTTGACGATGTGTTGCGCGATATTTCTGACAAAATGGTCTCGCGGCATCCGCATGTGTTCGGCGATGAGACCCGCGATAAATCTGCCGAAGACCAGACCCGCGATTGGGAAGTGATGAAGGCCAAGGAACGCGCGGCCAAGGCGCGCTCGGGCGTGCTGGATGATGTGGCGCTTGGCCTGCCTGCCTTGATGCGGGCAGAAAAACTCCAGAAACGCGCGGCGCGGGTCGGGTTTGATTGGCCCGATATCGGAATGGTGATCGACAAGATCGCCGAGGAAGCGGGTGAGTTGGCGCAGGCCCGTGATGAGTTGCCGCAAGACAAGATTGCCGAGGAAATGGGGGATTTGCTGTTTGTAATGGCCAATCTGGCGCGTCATTTGAAGGTTGATCCCGAAACCGCTTTGCGGGCGGCCAATGCCAAATTTGTCCGCCGTTTCGCCTTTATCGAGACGGAATTGGACAAGGCAGGCAAGCGCCCTGATCAAAGCGATCTGACCGAGATGGATGCGCTTTGGAACAAGGCGAAGCTGCAGGGCCTCTAGCGTGGCATAAGTATTTTTGAAGCAAAGATGGACGCGGCGTTAAAAAGCGTGCCTCTTGCCGTGGCTTGGGGAGCGGTTCATGCTCGGCCATCGGCAAAATGAGCAGGATTGATTTTGGACGAGACGGAAATCAGGCCAGGACGAGCGGCAATTTGGATGATAGGCGCGATCGTGTCTTTCTCGACCATGGCGGTTGCAGGGCGGGCCGTGTCCTTTGAGCTCGATACCTTCGAGATCATGACCTATCGCTCGGTCGTGGGGGTGCTGGCCGTGCTGATCATCGGGCGCGTCGCGGGCACGCTTGGGCAGGTGAAGCGCCGCAATCTGCATTTGCATTTCTTCCGCAATATCTTTCATTTCGGCGGCCAGAACCTGTGGTTTTTCGCCATCACCGTCATTCCATTGGCGCAAGTGTTTGCGCTGGAGTTCACCTCACCGCTTTGGGTGGTGGTCTTGGCGGCGCTGTTTTTGGGCGAGCGTTTGACCGCCGTGAAAATCCTTGCGGGTCTTTTGGGCTTTGCAGGGATTTTGATTGTTGTGCGGCCATGGGGGGTGGAGGTATCGCCCGGCATGATCACCGCCGCTTTGGCAGCGCTTTGCTTTGCCGCGACCGCGATTTTCACCAAGCGCCTGACCCGAAGCGAGACGATCACCTGTATCCTGTTTTATCTAACCACAATGCAATTGGGCTTTGGCCTGATCTGCAGCCTATATGATGGCGAGATGTCGACCCCTTCGCTGGTGACACTGCCTTGGCTGGTTCTGATCGGTTTTGCAGGGCTGACGGCGCATTTTTGTCTGACCAAGGCCTTGTCGCTGGCGCCTGCCAGCATCGTGATGCCAATTGATTTCGTGCGCCTGCCCGTGATCGCGCTGATCGGCGTGATCCTGTATGGCGAGGCGTTGGAATGGCCCGTTTTATTTGGTGCCGTGCTGATTTTCGGGGCAAATTACATCAATATCCTTGCCAGCAACAAAAAGCCAAACGTGAGCGTTAAAGCGGCGTGACTGGGAACGATTGTCGCTTTCGGGCAACGCGGGCGCGCTTAAATTGGCCCAACCCCTCGCGAAATTGGGAAAACTTACCCTAGGGCAGCATGACGCCACGGAAGAATTGAAAACATATCTTAGATTGTCTTTGGTTCCAAAACAGCCATCACAGCGCGTTAAAAAAGGCGCGTTTTATACATAATTGGGGCTTTGGAACAGTCTGGGGAGGACTTCGATGAAAAATTACGCAGCCGCGACAGCGGCAGTTTTCGCGACGAGTGTTGCGGCTCAAGCGGGCGGGCTTGACCGAGATCCACTCACAACATCCATGCTGTTTGAGGAAGGCACATATGTTGAGCTGTCTTACTCAAACGTTAGCCCTGAGGTTTCGGGCGTTGGGGTCAATAGTCTTTTCGCAGGACGGAACTCGGGCAATATATCCGACAGCTACAGCGTTGCACGGCTGAGCTTTCGACAGGATATCACGGAGGCGCTGTCCTTTGCCCTGATCTCGAGCGAACCTTACGGCTCGAATGTAAATTACGGCCCATCAACCTACCCGTTTGCGAATTCCACGGCAGCGCTCAGCACCAATATGCTGACAGCCGCGCTGCGCTATGAATTCGACAATGGCTTCTCTGCCTATGCAGGTTTGAACGCATTGGCCGTGGATACTGGGGTATATGTCAGCACGCCCACTTTCGCCTATCGCCTGACAGGAGATAGCGACTATGAGTTGGGACATATGGTTGGTGTCGCTTATGAACGACCAGATATCGCCTTGCGTGTTGCCCTGACCTATTTCAGCGAGATCGAGGTTGGAATGTCTGGCGCTGAAGGTGTGGGAGCGGCTGGCACGGCCTCTGGGGCGGTTGCCACAAGTTCGAGCGCGTTCAATGTGACAATGCCTGAATCGCTTCTGCTGGAGATGCAAAGCGGTGTTGCCGAAAACACGCTTGTATTTGGTTCGGTGCGTTGGACGGGTTGGGACGGGTTCCAGATCAGGCCAAATCGCTATCCTGCGGGGGCCTTGGTCAATTACACCGATGATGTTTACACCTACACACTTGGTGTCGGGCATCGTTTGAACGAGAATTGGTCGGTATCGGCCTCGGTTGATTACGAAGCGGCGACAGGTGGCTTCAAAGGCAATCTCGGGCCAACAGATGGGCGTCGCTCTTTCGCGCTTGGCGCGGAATATTCGCGCGACAATTACTCTGTAGCCGCAGGTATCCGCCGGATCGAAATTGGCGATGCGCAAACCATCCTGAGCACCACAGGGCCAATGACCAGCTCTTTTTCCGGCAATAGCGCGACAGCCGTCGGCATCCGCTTCGGGTATCAGTTCTAAGCTGTCATCACGGATGAAAATTTAGACCCTCGCGCCACAAGCGCGGGGGTTTTTCGCATCTGCCCCAAGTTTCTACGTGAACTCGGTGGCTCAGCGGGGTAATCCTGCGCCACAAAGTTTGTGGACCCAATGCATGACCCTGATCTACCAAAACGCAAATGACTGGCAAAGCGCGCCCGAAAAGCATGTGCTTTTCTTCGGCATGTCGGGCCTTGGAAAAACCCATTTGGCAAGCCTTCTGCGGGCCAAAGGGGATTGGTTCCATTACTCCATCGATTACCGCATCGGCACCGCCTATATGGGCGAGCATATTGCCGATAACCTCAAGCTGCAGGCAATGCAGGTGCCATTTTTGCGAGAGCTGCTGCGCTCAGACTCGATCTATATCGGCTCCAATATCACCTTTGATAATCTCGCCCCCCTCTCCAGTTTTCTGGGCAAACCTGGCGATCCCGCCAAGGGTGGCCTGCCTTTTGAGGAATATACNCGCCGCCAAGGACTGCATCGCCGCGCCGAGATGAATGCCCTTCTGGACACGCCGTCCTTCATCGGGCGCGCCCGTGATCTCTATGGCTATCCGAATTTCGTCTGTGACACAGGCGGGTCGATCTGTGAAATGGTCGAGCCTGAGAATAGCGAGGATGAGGTTCTTAAAATCCTCTCGGCCAACACGCTGATGATCTGGATCGAGGGCAGCGAGGACCATACCGAAGAGCTGATCCGCCGTTTTGATAAAGCGCCTAAGCCTATGTATTACCGTCCTGATTTCCTGCTGACGCAATGGCAGGCCTATCTTGCGGAGACGGGCGCCGCCCCAGATAGCGTCGATCCTGATGCCTTTGTGCGCTACACTTATGCAGCCGCGCTGAAGGCGCGTACGCCGCTTTATGCCGCAATGGCCAAGCATTGGGGCATCACGGTGTCTGCCGATGATGTGGCCCGTGTAGGTGATGCCAAAGATGTCATCGCATTGATCGGCCACGCCCTTGAGACAGCCCCGCATCAGCCCTAAATACCTGTTCCCATTATTTCCGGACCTTTGAGCCCATGCCNATTCGCCTGCCCTCCACCCTGCCCGCTTTTTCCGTGCTACAGCGCGAAGGCGTGATGGTTATGGGCCGCAGCGCGGCGGATAAGCAGGATATCAGGCCGCTCAGGATCGGGTTATTGAACCTGATGCCCAAGAAAATCCAGACCGAGACGCAATTCGCNCGTCTGATTGGGGCCACGCCTTTGCAGGTGGAGTTTTCGCTCATCCGCATGTCCGAGCATGAGACAAAGAACACCGCCGCCGAGCATATGGAGGAGTTTTACCGCCCCTTCAGCGAGGTAAAGGACGAGAAATTTGACGGATTGATCATCACGGGCGCCCCGATCGAGCATTTGCCCTTTGAGGATGTCACCTATTGGCAGGAACTCAGCGAGGTATTCGACTGGACCCAGACCAATGTGCATTCCACCTTTGGCGTTTGCTGGGGCGGGATGGCGATGATCCATCATTTCCACAAGGTCAAAAAACATGTGTTGGATCACAAGCTGTTCGGCTGCTACCGCCACATGAACTTCTTGCCAGAAAGCCCTTATCTCAGAGGATTTTCTGATGATATGATCATGCCTGTCAGCCGCTGGACCGAGATGCGCAAAGATGAGATTGAGGCCGCGGGCCTGCCCATCCTGCTGCATTCCAATGAGGTCGGCCCTGCTTTGGTCNAAGACCCTGCACATCGCGCGCTCTATGTGTTCAACCATTTCGAATATGACAGCGGCACCTTGAATGAGGAATTCCAGCGCGATCTGGCCAATACCCAGGTTGAGGGCAAGGATATCCAGCTGCCCGTCAATTACTTCCCCGAGGATGATCCCCAGCAAAAGCCGCTGAACCGCTGGCGCGGCCATGCGCATCTGCTTTATGGCAATTGGCTCTCCGAGATTTATCAAACCACGCCCTATGATATCTCGCAGATCGGTCAATCCAGCACCGATTGGCGTAAAGACGGGTGAGGACAGTGATCTATACGTCCTTAGCGCTTTTGCTTCTGCTGACGGCGCTGACCCAGTGGCGCGCCGCCCGCAATGAGGCCCGAGCCGAGGCCGCTTACCCGCCTGAGGGCGAATTNCTNGAGATTGACGGCCAGCGCATCCATTATGTGATGGCGGGCAGCGGCCCTGATCTGGTGNTGATCCATGGCGCATCGGGCAATACCCGCGAATTTACCTTTCGCATGCGCGATGCCCTCTCGGATCGCTACCGCGTGATCATTTTTGACCGTCCAGGCCTTGGCTATTCCGACCCGCTGGATGGCTCGGGTTCGGCATTGCGCGACCAAGCGCTGCTTTTGCAACGCGCCGCCGCCCG
>JGI26083J51738_10001038_pt1 | contig 14896 bp, 17 predicted proteins | sample SaaInl85LU_5_DNA_FD_51738 | JGI IMG/M metagenome (IMG submission 51738)
TAAAGCAGGAAAAGGACCAAAACGCTCTGTCTTATTTTTACATGTAACTGGAGAAGAAAAAGGTTTATTAGGTTCTAAATATTATACAGATGTAGATCCCATTTTTCCTCTAGCAAATACTGTTTGCGATTTAAATATTGATATTATACAGATGTAGATCCCATTTTTCCTCTAGCAAATACTGTTTGCGATTTAAATATTGATATGGTAGGTAGAATTGATGATAGACACAAAGCAGACCCAAATTATGTTTATTTAATTGGGTCAGATAAATTAAGTACAGAATTACATAACTTATCCGAAAGAATCAATGCAAAGTATACCAACATTAATTTAGACTATAAATATAATGATGAGAACGATCCTAATCGTTTTTACTACAGATCTGACCATTATAATTTTGCAAAAAATAATGTACCTATNATTTTCTATTTTAATGGTACACATGCAGATTACCATAAACCAACAGATACNCCAGACAAAATTAACTACGATTTGTTAGAAAACAGAGCACGTTTGGTATTTCATACAGCTTGGGAAGTTGCCAATATGGATACAAGAATTATTGCTGACAAAGCAGAAGTTAAAAAAGAATCAGAATAAAGTTTCTTATACTGATAAAAAAACCGAGCAATTAAAATTGCTCGGTTTTTTTTATGGAAATATTTTAAAGCCCACCAAATTGGGTTAATTTATCTATCTATCCAATAAAAAGTATTTTTAATGTAAAATTTTAAACAACAGCTCCTTTAAAATATCCTCTTGTGTTTGGTTTGCGCCCACACCTTTACTTTTAACATCTGCATCTCTTAAAGCGGCAATAACTTGTGCTACTTTTCTCATAGGAAAATTTCTAGCAGCTAAAAAATATTCGTCTACAAAATAGGTGCTAACCCCTAAAGCCTTAGCAACAGAATTTTTAGATTTGTCTTTTAAACCATGAAATAGCAAAAGTTTNGTAAAAAAACCATTCAACAAAGAAATNGTCATTACTGTTGGATTTTTCTTAGGATTTTCTACAAAATAATTTATAATTCTGTTTGCTTTTAGCACATTTTTCTCTCCTATTGCTTTTTTTAACTCAAAATTATTAAAGTCTTTAGAAATACCAATATTTTCTTCTATGTGAGCGTCGGTTATAATGGTTTCTTTAGGTAAAACTAGCATTAGTTTGTCTAACTCATTCGCAATTTTACTTAAATCTGTTCCTAAAAACTCTACCAACATTAAAGCTGCCTTTGGATCTATTTGGTATTTTTTTCCACTTAAAACTCTACGAATCCAGTCTGAAACTTGATTGTCGTATAATTTTTTACTTTCATAAACCAAACCCGTTTTTGCAACTNCTTTGTGTAGTTTTTTTCTTTTGTCTAGTTTTTTATACTTATAATTTAATACAAGAACTGTTGTAGGTTGTGGATTTTCTGCATAAGAAACCAATTTTTCTATACTTCTGCTTAAATCTTGCGCTTCTTTAACAATTAACACTTGTTTTTCTGCCATCATTGGATAGCGTTTTGCAGCTCCAACAATATCTTCTATAGTTACATCTCTACCATACATTACTTGCTGATTAAAACCTTTCTCTGTTTCATCCAAGACATTTTCTTCAATGTAATCAGAAATTTTATCTATGTAATAAGGCTCATCTCCCATTAAAAAATAAATAGGTTTTAGAGTACCTTTTTTAATATCAGAAACTATTGCGTTAATTTCGTTCATCTATTTTATAATAATTGCATTTTACAGTGCTTCTTCAGTTAGAAATTCAAACTAGGTTTCCAAAAAGTCAAAATTATCTTCGTTAAATTTAAAATAACTTTACTTAAATTTCGTGTTAATGTATTTGCATAAATTGATTTAACTACAGCAGTATTCCACCTAATAGATATATCGTAAACTAATTTTACTTACTTTTGATTGATGCAAAATCTTAATTTACCTACTTATAACTTTAAGCTCAAAAATAGCGAAAATAAAACACTTATTTTTGATAGCATAAGAAAAAAATACCTTGTTTTAACTCCTGAAGAATGGGTTCGTCAGCATTTTGTAAAATACCTAATAGATCAAAAAAAATATCCAACTACTTTAATTGCGTTAGAAAAACAATTAATTATTAACAATCGAAAAAAAAGAACCGATATTTTAATTTTTGATGCCAATGGTACACCTAATATTATTGTAGAATGCAAGGCTCCTTCAATAAAAATTACGCAAGAGACTTTTGACCAAATTGCACGTTATAATTTAAAACTAAAAGCGAACTATCTTATTGTTACCAACGGTTTAAAACACTTTTACTGCAAAATGGATTTTGAAAACGAAACTTATATATTTTTAGAAGACATTCCTGATTATAAATAATTTTCTAATTATCTATAATGTATGATGTTTATTATTAAGAAAAAATTAGAAATTAAATAAGTTTTAAAATGTAAATTCGCAACCTTGAAAACAGCAATCGTCATATTAAATTGGAATGGACAAAAATTACTAGAGCAATTTTTACCCTCTGTAGTTAATTTTAGTTCNCAGTTAGCAGATGTTTACATTGCTGACAATGCTTCTACAGATAATTCTGTGGCGTATGTAAAGTCTTTTTTCCCTTCAGTAAAAATTATTAACAATGCAGTAAATGGTGGTTATGCAAAAGGATATAATGACGCTTTGTCTAAAATTGACGCAGATATTTACTGCTTATTAAACTCTGATGTAGAAGTGACCGAAAATTGGTTACAACCTATTTTAGACNTNTTTAAAAGNGATGCAAAAACAGCTATTGTACAACCAAAATTATTAGATTTTAAAAATCNATCAAAATTTGAATATGCAGGNGCAGGTGGTGGCTTTGTTGATTTATTTGGTTATCCTTATTGNAGAGGACGTGTTTTTAATAANCTAGAAACAGATACTAAACAGTTTAATGATGTANAAGATATTTTTTGGGCTTCTGGCGCCTGTTTATTTATTCGTGCAAAGGTTTATCATCAAATAAATGGTTTAGATGAAGATTATTTTGCACATCAAGAAGAAATAGATTTGTGTTGGAGAACTCATAATATGGGTTTTAAAGTAAAATATGTTGGTAATTCTACTGTATATCATTTAGGTGGTGCTACGTTGCAAGAAACCAACCCACAAAAAACCTACTTAAACTTTAGAAATAGCTTATTAAATGTGGTTAAAAATGTACCTAAAAAGTGGTTTTTGTTTGTAGTTTTTTCTCGTTTACTTTTAGATGGAATTGCAGGTATAAAATTCATTTTAGAACTAAGACCTATACACACTTTTGCAATTTTAAAAGCACATTTAAGTTTTTATAAAAACTTTTTAAAATTTTTAGGAAAACGCAGAAAACTACAGAAAAAACAAGATTATAATTTACACACCAGTATTGTTTGGCAGTATTTTGTTTTGGGTAGAAAAAAGTTTAAAGAATTAAAATAATACTCTATTTTTCTTTTCCTAAAGAATATCTAAACTTCCTTTTCCCTCTCTAATAACTTCTGGAACATCGGTTAAATCTATTACTGTAGAAGGTTCATTATCTCCATAACCACCATCTACTACTACATCTACCAAATTTTGCCATTTTTCGAAAATAAGTTCTGGGTCTGTAGTATATTCTAAAACATCATCATCATCTCTAATAGAAGTAGAAATAATAGGGTTGCCTAACTCGGCTACCAGAGTTCTAATTATTGAATTATTTGGTATACGGATACCAACCGTTTTTTTCTTTTTAAATACTTTGGGTAAGTTATTACTACCTGGCAGAACAAAGGTGTAAGGACCTGGTAATGCTCTTTTTAGAATTTTAAAGGTGACAGAATCTATTTGTTTTACGTAGTCAGAAAGATGGCTTAAATCGTTACAAATAAAAGAAAAATTGGCTTTTTCTAGCTTAACGCCTTTTATTTGTGCTATTTTTTCTAGCGCTTTTGTNTTNGTAATATCGCAACCTAAACCATACACAGTATCTGTTGGATATATAACCAAACCACCAGATTGTAGAACTTTTACAACTTTAGCAATTTCTTTTGGATTTGGATTTTCATTATAAATTCTAATAAATTGCGCCATAATCTTATCTATTAAAAAAATGTATTTAAAAATACAAAAAACTCAGCTTGTTTTACAAACTGAGTAATTTTTATGAGGGAAGTTTTTTAGTTTATGATTTGTCTACCAACCTAAAACCTTCTCCATGTATGTTTAAAATCTCTACATTTTCGTCTTTTTTTAAATACTTTCTCAGTTTTGCAATATAAACATCCATACTTCTAGAGGTAAAGTAATTATCATCTCTCCAGATTTTTGTTAATGCTAATTCTCTTGGCATTAAATCGTTTTTATGAATTGCTAACATGCGTAACAATTTACTTTCTTTTGGAGACAGTTTTGTAGGTTCTCCATCCTTGCCAACAGATAAGTGACGTAGTTTAGAGTTAAAGAAAAAACCNCCAATANCAAACTCAAATTGCTCTGTTTCTGCACTAGTTTCTGTTTCTTTTCTNTNTAAGATTGCTTTAATTTTATATAATAAAACTTCAGAATCAAAAGGTTTGTTTAAATAATCGTCTGCACCAACAGAATATCCTTTTAANACATCTTCTTTTAACGTTTTTGCTGTTAAAAAAATAATTGGCACTTCTTTATTTGTACTTCTAATGTCTTGTGCTAAAGAAAAACCATCTTTTCTTGGCATCATAACATCTAAAATACATAAATCATAATCGCTGTTTTTAAACATTATAAGACCTTCTATACCATCTTTTGCGTGTGTTACGTTATAATCGTTTAACGCTAAATAATCTTTTAGAACCGTTCCAAAATTTGGATCGTCTTCTACTAATAAAATTTTTTTACTTCCCATTTTTAAATCTATTTATTGTGTTAATTATATTAAAGGTAATTTTACTGTAAATATGCTTCCTTGTCTTTTTTCGCTTTCTACAAATACGGTTCCATGATGTTTTTCTATAATTTCTTTTACATATGCCAAACCTAATCCATGGCCTTTTACATCGTGTATATTTCCTTTTTGTTCTCTGTAAAATTTATTAAATACTTGTTTTTGTACAGCTTTACTCATTCCTATACCAGTGTCTTTTATTTTAAAAACAAAAAATTTGTTGGTACTTTCTGTATATACATCTATAATTGGTGCATCTATAGAGTATTTTATTGCATTTTCTAACATATTAACCACAACATTTGTAAGGTGAAATTGATTACCAGGTAATTCTGATACTACTGCCTTAAAATGCGTAGTTACTTTTCCGTTTCTGTCTGCAACTAACAAACTTACGTGAGAAATTGCTTCTTCTAGTATGTCGTGTAAATCTATCGTTTCCTTACTAATATCTAATTGATTTTTTTCTAGTCTCGAAATTCTTAATACATTTTCTACCTGAGAGTGCATCCTTTTATTTTCATCTCTGATCATTTGCACATAACGCAAAACTTTTTCTGAGTCTCCTAAAATTTTTGGATTTTTAATTGAGTCTGTTGCCAAGTTAATAGTAGCAATAGGCGTTTTAAACTCATGGGTCATATTATTGATAAAATCTGTTTTAATTTCTGATATTTTTTTCTGTCTAATTAATTGATACAAAGAGCTAGAAAAGGCAATGATTATAATAAATATAAAAAATAAAGACAATAAAAGTATGCTTGAAATATCTGATAAAATATGCTTATTTTTATTAGGAAACGTTACATACAAATTATACGCTACATTACCTTGCGCATCGTTAAAAAGTGGATATTTATAACTGTTTTTTGTATTATTTATGGTATAGTAACCAGATTTTAATTTGGTAGCCAAATCTTCTTTAGTNTAGACTCCATATTTAAAATCTAAATAGATATTTCTTTTTGTAAGTTCTTCTTTTATAACATCATTTAGCTCGTTATTACTTATTCTTTTATGAATTGGTTTTCTACTATTAAAATCTTTAAATATTTCTGTTATTTGCAATTCTTCTAGGTTGATAAAATTTTGCGTAAAACTGTATTTAGATTCATCTTTTGAAGAAAATAAACCATCTATACTAGAGTATATTTTTGCTTGAAAAAAGTCTTTTTTACCTGTAAACCTTTTGTAAATAATAGAATCGTTATCTAAAAAATCTGTTGGAAGCTTAAAATTTTCCTCTAAAATAGTAGTCCCGTAAGTAAATTTTTGTTGCGTAGCTGTATCTATTTCTTGAATTAAAAAGTTTTTTAATTGGGCATTGTCTGGCATGCCTTTTTCTTGAATAAAATTTCTTACTTTTTCTTGAAAAATAGTAGTTTCTTTTTCATTAATTCTCTCTGCTGCTCTCCCTAAAGATTTCTGAACATCATTCTTAAACTGTTCTTGCTTACTTTCTAGTGCGTTGTTTATCCAATAAAGCTGTACAGCTATTATCCCTATCAAAGATATACTCATCATCACAACGATAATAATAAACATTTTTTTACGCATACATCAAATTTAACACTTTCAAAAATTATAATTAATGAATTTAGCTTAAATTAACTAATTTAGTAGAATTTTAAGTGTTTTTTAACGTTTTTTTTGAATTTTACAAAAAATGAAGTGCTTTTTTTGTTAAAATATTATGAATCTTTCGAACCTGATCCTTTGTATTTTCTATTGAAGAATTGATTATTAAGTAGTTAGATAAAAGCAAAATTTTATCTTCTTTCCATTGGTTATTTATTCTAGCCAAAACTTCTTTTTTTTCAACAAAATCTCTAACCATAACTCTTTGTATTCTCTCTTCCAAATCAACATAAACACTAATAATAAAATCTAATTTTTCTATAGAATTACTTTCAAATAGGATAGCGCTTTCGTAGAGTATGTAATCTTTATTTTTATTGCTTTGTACAAAGTTAGCAAAATGTTCTTTTACAGCTGGGTGCACAATCTTATTTAAAGCTTGTAGTTTTGCCTTACTATTAAATACCAATTGTCCAATATACTTTCTATCTAAAATATTGTTTTTATAGGCATTTGCACCAAATAGCTTTGTAATTTGTTGTTTAATACTAGAGGATGAATTTATAAGTTTTTTTGCTTCTACATCAGCAATATAAATGGCAACATTTGCATAATTACTAAACAATTTAGCAACTGTAGTTTTGCCACTTCCAATACCACCTGTTAGACCTACAATCATTTTATTTTTCTATTAAAAAATCTATTTTATTAGGTATAATTTTATAGCTTTTAATTAAATCTGGCTTGCTAATTACCTTGGGTACTAGGTAGTTTAAATTATTTTTTTGTGATGTGTTATAATTGCAAACTACCTGAAAAGAATTTGCTGTTATTTTGTTAAAATGAGATAAGCCCACAATAAAAACAATAGAGACTTTTTTAGAGAGTGTATTTATTTTAAGATTTTCTGGAACATTTATTATTTTGTAAGGCACNATTAATGTGCCTTCTGTAAATTTTTCTACTTTACCTGTTACAGTAACTTCTTGCTTATTAAATTTTAAATTTTTAATGTCTTTTGGCATTTTAAGAGCCACATTTTCTTCAAAATCAGTTTTNAAATCAGAAAGAACCAAAGGTTTCATTTCTACATTTTTCAGTGTAGATATATAGTTTTCGGNTCCGTAAACTAAAATACTATCGGGTTGTATTTTAATATCTCCAGANACATCATACCCAACATGATATTTGATATTTACATTTGGCTTTATTGCCACTTTTTTTGTGACCAGGCTTCCTAAATCTAAATATAAAGTATCTTTTATAATTTCTTGTAAAACCAAACCACTAGGCAACTGTTTTTGTAAACTTGTCTTTTGTGTTCTTGGTAAAACAAAATATGTAGCCCCTTTTTTACTGTTTAATTTTGCGGCATTTATAGTAATTTGTTTCGTNTTTAATCTTGTTTTTAAGATTTTAAAACCACTTGCTTTTACAACAATATCTAGTTCTTTTTCTGGTGTAGTCTGTAAAATTTTATCTTTAGATATGCCTGTATAATCTATAGGAAAACTTATAGTGATTATATATTCTTTAGAAAGTGTAATTAAAAACCATATAAGTATAGAGGCTATTAAAAACCCTAAAAAAGTTCTAGAAATTTTATTGTTTGTTTTCACTGAATATAATTAATTATATGCAATCTACATAAAAGCTATCAAACAAAAAAGTGAGTAACATTATAAAAACATTACTCACTTTAGTTGCTGTAAATTATCTATTATTTTTTTGTTTTTGGTAAGTATTTTTTACTTAATTCCATAGAAATTGCAGAACGTTCAAATTTTATTTTTCCTGCACCAGTTTCTATTGTTACAGTGTTATCTGTAGTATTTACTTCTGTAATTTTACCNTGTATACCGCTAGATGTAACTACTTTAGACCCTGTTTTAATTTCTGTTTGAAAGGCTTTTTCNTTTTTCTGACGATTCATTTGTGGTCTTATCATAAAAAAATATAAAACCAGTAACATNGCTGCAAATGGGAGCATACTCATTAATCCTCCTGCCGATTCTTGTAAAAATATTGTNTATAACATTTTATTTTTTTGTTTTTGGTGTTACCATACCTTTAATTGTTAATACTTCTCTACCAGATTCTGTATTGGTAGTTAACGTAATTGATTTTTGTTGTCTATTAGGCTTCCCATTTGTATTAAATCTTACTTTAATATCGCCTGTTTCTCCTGGTTTAATAGGTGCTTTTGGCCATACAGGTATTGTACATCCACAACTAGATTTGGCGTTAGTGATCACTAGATCAGTTTTTCCTGAATTAGTAACTTTAAAAGTTTTCTCGACAATTTCTCCCTCGTTAACGGTTCCAAAATCATAAACTTCACTATCAAAAGCTATAGAAGCTGTTCCTTTTTCAATTTCTGCATCTCTATTTTTTGCATTGGTTAAATTGTCTTTATTAATTTTTGCAGAGGCATTTCCATTTCCGCAAGAAATTAATAAACTTGTTGTCATAAATAAAAACGATAATACTGTTATTTTTTTCATTGTATAAATTAATTTATGGCAAAAATAATAAATAATTGTTTATTGTATAGTTAAATTAGACCTCTTCCTATTTTTACTATTTTTTTATTGGCTATAAATTCTTTAGATATTTTATCTAAAACACCATTTATAAAATAGCTACTTTTAGAAGTAGAGTAATCTTTAGATATTTCTATATATTCGTTAATTGTTACTCTTGTTGGTATAGAAGGAAAGTTTACAAACTCTGTAATTGCCATTTTAATTAAAATCATGTCTATACCCGCAATTCTATCTGCCTCCCAATTGGGTGTTTTTTCTTCTATTTCTTTTTGATATTCTGCTTGTTTTAAAACTGTTTTTCTAAACAAGTTGCTTACAAAATCTTCATCGTCTTTATCTTTATATAAAGCACCTAAAATAAAAGGCTTGCTTTCTTTTTGCTTGCTTAAACTTTTAACAACCCAAGTATTTATAAATGGTATATCATCTACCCAAGTAATCAAAGTGTCTTCATAATAGTCTGCCAATTTTTCGTTAGGCGCAATTATTTCTTTAAAAAAGGCTAATACAAAAGCTTTATCTTCTTTGAAAGATTGTTCTTCTATTGCCAAGTATTTTTTGTACAAATCACTTGTAACTAAATCATCAAAAATAATTTTTACATACTCGTTATCTAAAGACCAGTTATTTAATTTATTTACCTCTAAATAGCTTTCTACACTTATACTTTCTGCAATTGTACTAATAAGTTTATTGTCTATAAATTTTGTGTTGGGCTTTAAATCTTCTTGGGTTGCAAGAATTTTCTTTTTAGATAAAGCAATTTTTTTTGATGCAAATTTTTGAACTTCAACCAATAATTGAAGATTCAAAACATATAAATCAAACATTTTTAAAATACTATGTTTTAAAAACTTTTCTTCTCTAACAAGGTCATCATTTTTAGATTGCGCCATTGCATAGACAGATTGCATTACTTTAACTCGAATATGTCTTCTGTTAATCATTTTTAAAGAACTCTATAAAATAGTGAGAAATTTTTCTCTAATTACTGGGCAAAAATACTATTATTTTGCTTCTAATCACACAAGAAAGGTATTCTTTTTTTATGATTTTTTGAAGAAGTTGTCAGCTTAAAAAAACGCTTTAGTTTTACATATAATAATGTATCTTCGTGGTTTAAAAAATTAAATTTCTTAAACCTAGCAAGACCGTTTGAAGGCACTAAAATACATTAATAAATTTTTTATAAAGTACAAATGGCGTTTACTAATTGGCATTTTAATTACCATTTTATCTAAACTTTTAGCGTTAAAAGTACCTCAAATTGTTGGCGATTCCCTTAATATTGTAGAAGACTACCAAAGTGGCGTAGTTACAGATTATGATGCTATAAAACATCAATTATTTATAAATGTTTTAATAATTATTGGTGTAGCACTTTTAGCTGGTTTTTTTACTTTTTTAATGAGGCAAACCATTATTGTAACTTCTCGATTAATAGAATTCGATTTAAAGAACGAAATCTATCAACAATACCAAAGATTGTCTTTAAACTTCTACAAAAAAAACAGAACTGGAGATTTAATGAACAGAATTTCTGAAGACGTTTCTAAAGTAAGAATGTATGTTGGACCTGCAGTGATGTACACCATGAATATGATTGTACTTTTTGTAGTTGGTTTTACACAAATGGTAAGCATAGATGTTAAATTAACCATGTATACTTTAATTCCTTTTCCAGTATTATCTATTTCTATTTTTGTACTAAGTAAGGTAATACATAAAAGAAGTAGCATTGTACAACAATATTTATCTCATTTAACCACCTTTAATCAAGAATTTATCTCTGGTATTAGCGTGGTAAAATCTTATGGTATAGAAAAGTCTATTATAAAAGAATTCGATAATCTTGCAGATAAAAGTAAAGAAAAAAACATACATCTACACCAGGCAAACGCTTTGTTTTTTCCTTTAATGGTTTTGTTAATTGGGTTAAGCAACTTAATAGTTATTTATGTGGGTGGTAAACAATATATAAATGATGAAATTCAGATAGGAACCATTATCGAATTTATGTTGTATGTAAATATTTTAACTTGGCCAGTGGCAGTTGTGGGTTGGGTAACTTCTATGATACAGCAAGCAGAAGCGTCTCAAATAAGAATTAATGAGTTTTTAGATCAAGAACCTGAAATTAAGAACAATACCAATAAAACAACCAATCTAAAAGGTAAAGTGTCTTTTAAAGACGTAACTTTCACTTATGATGATACAAATATTACAGCATTAAAAAACATAAATTTTACAGTTAAAAATGGCGAAACAATTGCCATTTTAGGAAAAACAGGTTCAGGAAAATCTACAATTATTGAGCTTATTGCGCGTTTGTACGATACTAAAAAGGGTACTATTTTTATAGATGATGTACCTATTCAAGATTTAAATTTAAACAATCTTAGAGATCAAATTGGGTTTGTACCACAAGATCCTTTTCTATTTTCAGAAAGTATTGGTAACAATATTAAATTTGGTAAAGAAGAGGCTACAGAGGCAGCCATAATACAAGCAGCAAAAGATGCCGTTGTACACGATAATATTATAGATTTCCCTAAAGGATACGACACCATTTTAGGAGAAAGGGGTGTTACACTTTCAGGTGGTCAAAAACAACGTGTTTCTATTGCAAGAGCAATTATAAAAAATCCTAAAATTTTAATTTTTGATGATTGTTTATCTGCTGTAGATACAGAAACAGAAGAGAGAATTTTAAAAAATCTTAAAAAAGTATCGCAAAATAAAACCACTTTTATTATTAGTCATAGAGTATCTTCTGCAAAAAATGCTGATAAAATTATTATTTTAGACCAGGGCAATATTATTCAACAAGGCACTCATAATCAACTAATAACAATAAAAGGGTACTACAAAGAATTGTACGAGCAGCAACTTTTAGAAAAAGAAAATTAATCTTTAACATTGCTACGTAAAATATTTTATTAGATTTGTTACCATAAAATTATTATATAACAACTATTTTTTAAATAATATGGCAGAGAGAGTTGAACAAGAAGAAATCTTTTCACAGGTATTAAGAGCAGGAAGAAGAACTTATTTTTTTGATGTAAGAGCTACGAAAGCAGACGATTACTATTTAACCGTAACAGAAAGTAAAAAATTTACACATGATGATGGTACTTTTCATTATCAAAAGCATAAAATTTACCTTTACAAAGAAGATTTTACAGATTTTCATGAAATGCTAAAAAAAGCAACAGACTATATTATAGCAGAAAAAGGAAATGAAGTAATTAGCGAGCGCCATCAAAAAGACTTTAAAAAAGAAGAACCAAAAACTGATACTGACGTAAAATCAGCAGACAGTTTTACAGACGTTTCTTTTGACGATATATAAATCATAATGGCTTACTACCATTTTTTTAAATGAAGTGTATTCATTTTAATGTAAAAATTCAATTCAAATTCAATTTTACACTAGAAAACCATAAATGTTATGTTTATGGTTTTTTTATGCTCTATACTATAAAACCTTTTTTATCGTTTGTGTTTTAGAAACGGTTTCTTGCCACTCTTTTTTTGCAATACTATCTTTGGTAACACCTCCACCCACAAAAATTNTAGCTTTATAGTCATCAACANACATACAACGTAAGTTTACAAATAACTCTGTTTTTTGTTTGTTTAATTTAGAACTATTTATATTTAATTCGCCTAAAAAACCTGTGTAAAAAGACCTATCATAATCTTCATTTTCTAAAATAAAATCTTTTGCTAAATCTCTAGGCAAACCACAAACAGCTGGTGTTGGATGCAAAGCCCTAATTAAATTTTTTAAACTAGCATTTGCCTGTAATTGGCCAGTAACCTGTGTTTTTAAATGTAATAAACTACCTGCTTTTACAGTTTCGGTTTTGTCTATTTTTAAAGAAGTTGCTATATTTTGTAATTGATTTTCAATAAAATCTGTAACCAATTGTTGCTCTTCTAATTCTTTGCTTTTCCAAACTGGTAAGCTATTTTCTTTATACAATTGTGTACCTGCTAAAGACATGGTTTTGAAAAATTTATTTTCTACCTGCAATAAGGTTTCTGGTGTAGCACCAAACCAAAGCCCTACTTTTGGGTGATACCAGACATATACAAATGCATTATTGTAAGAAAGTAACAATCTTTGATAAATTTTTACAATATCTAAATTAGAAAGTTGTGCAATTTCTTTCCTAGAAATTACTACTTTTTTTAGTTTAGATTTTTTAATGGTCTGTATCGCTTTTTCAACAATTTCTGTATGTTTTTCTTTTGATGACGAATTAGGTTCTACTCTATTTTGATTAAAATTAATCGTACCTAATTGTATTTTTTCTGATAAAAATAGAGATTTTTCCATCGGAAAAAGAAGGGGCTTTTCAGCGGAATTAAAGGGAGCAAATACAAAACCTTGTTCATTAAAATCTTTTACATAATCTAAATTATCATTAGGCATTAAAAAACAAGCTACAGTATTTGCATTTGGTTTNCTGTAGGCTACAAATGGTAATTTNTTTTGGTAACTGTTTGTTAATTTGTCAAAAAAATCAATCAAAATAAAGCTTATTTTTTAGGAATATTTAAAACAATATTAGTCATTTTTGCAACAGAAATAAGTTTGTTTTCTTCGTCTACAATGGTTACTTCCCACAAATGGGTTGTTCTTCCTTTATGAATATTTTTTGCAGTAGCAAAAACAACACCATCTCTTTTACTTTTTATATGATTTATAGATAGTTGAATCCCATTTATAAATTGGGTTTTATCATTAATAAAAAAATTAGAAGCAGCACTACCCACACTTTCTGCTAATGCTGCGGTAGCACCACCATGCAATTGGCCATAAGGTTGATGCACTTTACTATTAACAGCCATTTTTGCAGTTAAAAAATCTTCACCAACGTCAATATATTCAATATCAAGAGTTTCCATTAACGTATTTTTAGTACGGTCATTAAATGCATTTAAAATTGTAGGTTTATCCATATTAGCTTGTTTACAATGTAAAAATACGTATAAAAAATTGTATTTTTGTTGCAGAAAAGTTAAAGCATTTTATGTACAAAATCCGTGTAATTTTAGACACTCAAGAAGACGTAATTAGAACCTTGTTAGTAAACGATTCTTTTAGTTTAGAAGATTTGCATTTTACAATTGCAAAATCTTTTGGTTTCGATGGTCAAGAAATGGCTTCTTTTTACAGAACAGATGACGAATGGAATCAAGGTGAGGAAATTCCGCTTTTTAATATGGCAGAAGCTGGAGAAGGTATATCTATGCAAAACTGTTTTTTAAAAGACACATTACCTACAATTAACACCAAGTTAATTTATGTGTACGATTTTTTAAACATGTGGACTTTCTATGTAGATGTTGTAGATATCTCATTAGAACAAAAAGGCAATTTACCACAAACGATAATTTCTGTGGGAGAAATACCAAATGAAGCACCAGAAAAAGAGTTTATTGCAGACAAATTAGAGGATAATTTTGGTGATGAAGGAAATATTGATGATGAATTTGGTCATTTTGATGATGATTTTGATTTTAATGAATATTAAAATATTAATTAGATATTTTTTTATAATTGTATTCCTGAAAATAGTCTTTTTCTTTCAATTTAGCTTTTACACAATTAAACAATTACACCGTTTAAAATTTAAAAGTAACAAATTTGTAAATTAGTCGTCTTATTAACATAACCGACTAAAAAAAATTCTTTGGAAACTATCTTATCTCTTAAAAATCTTGATAAAAAATACGGCACTGTACATGCAGTGAACAAGCTTTCTTTTGATATTCAAAAAGGAAATGTTTACGGTATTTTAGGGCCAAATGGAAGTGGAAAATCTACCACTTTAGGTAT
>JGI26083J51738_10001044_pt1 | contig 14869 bp, 18 predicted proteins | sample SaaInl85LU_5_DNA_FD_51738 | JGI IMG/M metagenome (IMG submission 51738)
GCATCACCTTGTAATAAGATGACGTTACTAATGGCTGAATCTGTTAACGGTATATGTATCGGGTTTGCCATAAAATAACTTGCCGGTACTTGTTCAGGCATACCTTGCATAAAGTCTTTGGTCACTTTTTGACAGCTATTATCACCGCGAGCGTATTGGGCAATATCAGTAATCGCAGCCAACCCAACCACATTGAGTCGAATATCATCTCGTTCGGCTGACGCTAAATGACGTTGTATATCACTTGCCGCTAATAACGCTAAGTGCCCACCGGCAGAATGCCCAATCAGGTTTAACATCATCACATCTTTATCTAGCATGTTTATCACATGCAGGATCCCCATTTGNACATCCTCAAAGGTAGCNGGCCANCCCCCTCCGCTTTTACCAGTACGACGATACTCCAGCGAATACACATCATGCCCCTCCGCAGCCANTCCATTGGCTTGAGCAATGCTGTGTTGCATATCAAATACACTGAGCCAACAACCGCCATGGATCATAATAATAGGTGCTTTTTTAGTACTCCCTTTGCCAGCCCAAAATGCAATATATTGATGTTCATTTTGACCATAGGTATAGGTCTGAGTAGGGTTAGTAGTAGGTAGCTCGGAGATTTTCATATACGGTACATTTTCAAGGTGCTGGTGCCTGGGATTAGCGAATGTGACACCCGAGAATACCACACAGATGATAGACAATAAGCTATATAAAAGTGGTATAACAAATACAGAAGGTCGATTGGCTATCACAGAGATTGTTCCTTTTCGGCAGTTTTAGGTTGCGTGATACATACTTTATCGTATGATTACACAGATACCTTCTTCGATACAAAAAATTAGTCACAACAAGCACATAGGCATGTAATGAACTTCACTCGCAATTTAACCCAAGATATGACGCATAAGCTAGGTGTCATGATCATTAAAGGCGAATACCCTGTCAATCAACGCATGCCTTCAGAAGCAGTATTGTGCGAACAGTTCAGTGTCAGTCGCAGTGCAACACGTGAAGCGGTAAAGATGCTGGCAGCAAAAGGTTTAATTTCTTCTCGTCCCAAACAAGGGATCACCGTATTACCTGAATCGCAATGGAATTTGTTTGATACCGATGTGCTCAGCTGGATTTTACAAAGTAAACCTTCTCTTAGTTTGCTCAAAGAGTTCACACAAGTACGTTATGCCATTGAACCAGTCGCAGCTCAATTAGCTGCACGACATGTCACCAGTGANCAGCTCAGTATCCTTAATGACAATTTACAACGCATTGCGGATGCCCATCATGGCTTAGATGATGTATTAGAAGCTCATATTGATTTTCTAAATACGATATTACTGGCCAGTGGCAATCGCTTTTTTATTCAGTTGACCCAATTTGTCAAAGCAGCATTGAAAGTCAGTATTCGATATACTAATCAAGTAAAGGGCGTCAATTACAACGATATCTCATTTCATACCAAATTATATAGTGCCATAGCTCAAGGTGAAGATGTACTGGCGTATCAATTAGTTGAAGAGATTTTATTAGATGATTTACGGATCATCGAAGCCAATATTTAACCATCTTACAACAATCATACATCCAACATAGATTAATACTGACATGCCTGAATTATCTTTATTACTTATTTTTATTCCAACGTGGTTGCTAGTGTCGATATCCCCTGGCCTATGTATGAGTCTAGCGATGACATTAGGCATGACAGTTGGATATAAAAAGACCCTATGGATGATGCTCGGTGAATTAATTGGTGTCGCTGTGGTAGGGATTTTATCTGTCATCGGTGTAGCTCAATTCATCCTTGCCTATCCAGATGTGTTTTTTTACGCCAAAATAGTGGGCGGACTGTACATCGTATATGTTGGCGTTTGCACCATGAAAACGCCTGTACAGCTAGCTCAATATGATTTAAAACAGATTAAGACCATCACTCCTCTAGCGCTGTTCAATAATGGCTTTATGACTGCAATATTAAACCCCAAAGGATGGGCATTTATGGTGTCGTTACTACCGCCATTGTTTGAACCGAATAAGTCACTCACCCTACAACTCAGTGTATTTATTTCGATCATCTTAATCAGCGAATTTATCAGTATGTCTATGTATGCCACTGGCGGTAAAGGATTGAGTCATTGGTTAAATAAAAATGATAAAGCGCATTATATTAATCGAGTCGGTGGCACTTTACTGATTGCCGTGGGTGTTTGGTTAGCGTTCTCTTAATAGCCTACAATCGAGCGGTGTGCATTACACGCAATGAATATTCAATATACAAAATAATACTCACCATAAAAAACGCCTAATAATTACTTATTAGGCGTTTGTATTTTATCTGTCAATGATCTTTGTCATTAACCGAGTACCTAGAACATAATAAATGTTTCAGGGAAGGCCACGATTAACCCTAACACAAATACTTGGAGGATAATAAACGGGACCGCTCCTTTGTATATAGTGGTAGTTTTCATCGACTTCGGTGCCACCCCTTTGAGATAGAATAGACTAAANCCAAATGGCGGCGAGAGGAAGGAGGTCTGCAGNTTCATTGAAATCAAAATCGCAAACCAAATCAAATCAATATCCAATGCCATCGCCACAGGTGTAATAATCGGCACAACCAAAAATGCAATTTCAATAAAGTCGATAAAGAACCCTAAGATCAAGATAGCAATCATCACTAAGATAATGAACGTCCATTTCTCGCCAGGTAAGTCTAAGAAGAACTCTTCGACTAAGTGCTCACCACCAGAGTANCTAAAGACCATTGAAAACGCTGTTGCACCTATAAGTACAGCAAAGATCATAGACGAGACCTTAACCGACTCTTTAGACACTTGGAAAATCGTTTTAATCGATACTCCNCCATAAAACTGTGCCAGAACTAATGCTCCAACAGCACCNATAGCAGATGATTCCGTTGGCGTTGCGATACCAGAAAAGATAGAGCCTAATACTGCCACGATTAATAATAGTGGCGGTACAATATCACGAGCAGCTTGTTTTAGGATGGTTGCTTTATCTTCATNTACTGGAATGGGTGGACAATAATCCGGCTTCACATAACTCAAAGCCAAAATATACAACACGTACGCCCCGATGAGCATCATCCCAGGAATAACCGCGGCTTTGAATAAATCACCAACAGCTAGTCCCATCACATCTCCAAGGATAATCAAGATAATCGACGGAGGAATGATTTGTCCTAAAGTACCTGATGCACAAATCACCCCAGCAGCCGTTGGCTGATGGTAGTTATTTTTAAGCATCACTGGCAATGAAATCACCCCCATCGCCACTACGGATGCACCGACCACACCTGTAGAGGCAGCTAATAATGCCCCGACAATGATCGTAGAAATGGCCACACCACCAGACATACCGCCAAACAGTTTGGCTGAAGACTCTAATAGGCGCTCCGCTAGACCTGTTTTTTGTAACACTATCCCCATAAAAATGAACATCGGAATCGACATTAACGTCGTATTTTCCATGATGCTCATGATCCGGTATGGCATGAACTCAAATAACTCAGCGCCGAGGAAAAAAACACCGACCAAGACTGATACACCCGCAAAGGTGAATGCCACGTAATAACCTAAAAATAGGAATATTAGGGCAACAAAAAATAATAATATACCTTCCATGCTTACACGCCCTCGTTATGGATGTGGTCTTCATGTTCATTCGGACCTTGTAACTTAAGCACGTTCTCCAAAATGGTATAGAAAATACATAAGAGTAAAAATACATTAGAAATCGGGATTACAGACCGGATAATCCAACGATGCGGTAAACCGCCAGGATCAGGGCTGCCTTCATTCATTTGATAAGCATCTATCGCATAACCATAGCCGTAATACATGATGATTAGCGTAATCGGTAATGCAAATACCAGCGCTGCAAAAATATCAATGTACGCTTGGGTATGAGGGAGTAATTTTTCATAAAAGATATCTACGCGTACGTGAGCATCTTCTTTAAGAGTGTATCCGATACCAAACATGAACATCGCTGCAAATAAGTGCCATTCTAGCTCTTGCATGCCAATACTGACGTCGTTGAAAAAATATCGCATCAAAACGTCATAGAAAACGTTGGCAACCATTAATAGCATCAACACGACNCATAACTGGCCCATTGCATCTATTAACTTACGTAATGCATTGTGTAAAAAATTCATGAAATCCTGCTATTTTTATAAGTATAAAACCAGTGAGCGTTCGAATCACTGTGGGTCAAACTATCGCTAAATACGATAAAAAGGCACCTATCATAAACGACAGGTGCCTCATATTACTTAACCAATAATATTACTTTGAATCAAAGTTATCTAAGTAAGCACGGTCAGAGAAATTAGTCCACTGACGAGCTTTAGCTTTGTAACTTTCGATTGAATCTAAGATTTTCTTAGACTGTGGATCGGCATTTGCAAACTCAACTAATAACTTATCATTTTCTGCTTTAATCGCATTCATGATCTCAGGTGAGAAAGAACGGATTTTCACATTAGGGAAATCTTGTTGAAGTGTCGCTAAATTAACCGCACTTTCGTGAGTTGACTGAGTGTACATGTCATATGCAGCAGTTTTCATTGCTACCACTAAGATTTGTTGTAAATCAGCAGGTAGTTCATCAAATGCCGCTTGATTAACCATGAACTGTAGTTCAGTTGCAGGCTCATGCCAGCCAGTGTAGTAATAAGGTGCAATTTTGTGGAAGCCCATACGTAAATCAAGTGAAGGACCTACCCACTCTAATGCATCAATAGTGTTACGTTCTAATGCTGTGTATAGCTCTGCAGAAGGGATATTAGTTGGCTTAGCACCTAATTTTGCTAATACTTCACCCGCAAAACCAGGGATACGCATTTTCAGACCTTCCAGGTCAGATAGAGAATTGATTTCTTTACGGAACCAACCACCCATTTGGTTACCTGTGTTACCACCNGGGAAAGACATAATGCCATACTTGTCATAAGTCTCTTTCATTAATTCCATACCACCACCATGGTAGAACCATGCATATTGCTCAGCTGTGGTCATACCGAAAGGTAATGTGGTGAAGAATAATGTCTCAATGTCTTTACCTTTCCAGTAATAAGACGCAGAGTGACCCATTTGGTATTGCCCAGTTCTAACGAAATCGAAGATACCTAGTGCAGATTTATGCTTGTTTGAAGAATCGATACGGATCTTAAAGCGACCTCCCGACATTTCATCAACCATACGAGCCATATTCTTAGTCGCATCACCAAATACAGGGAAGTTAGGTCCCCACGTTTCAGCGAGACGCCAATTGACTGTTTGAACTTCTTGAGGTGCTGCTGCAGCTGAAGTATCAGTTGCGGCTTTATCATTGCAACCCGATAGCGAGCCAATCACAACGGCTGCCGCTAAGGCTGAAATAAGCGCTTTAATTTTCATAAGTTTTCCTTGATCACTTTATTGTAGATAATAACAACTAAGACAGACTTAATTGCACTGTTTCAAATTGTTTACAGAATGTAAATGAATTAAAGCTAAAGCACCATTCGTATAACTACTAAGCAGGAATACGTATAAACACCTACGACGATAGTCTAACACCTTGTTTTTATTGACCTTGAGGATAGATTTACATTTAAAAACCTGAGAACATTAACAGTGATTTAACATACACCTTTGGTCTTACCTATGCCTTTTTCATTTCGGATCCAATTATTTGCGGTTATCCAAGTTATCCTCACCGCTTTGTTTACTTACATTTTCGTAACGAATGAATATCGTGATTTATCTGAGCAAAATGTCGCTACGCTTGAAGCGTTTTTAATCGAACAAAAACAACAAGAACTAAAGAATTATACAGAGATCGCTAAAGCTTCAATTCAACATATTTATGCAGGAGCAGCCAAAGATGACCCCGTTGCTCAAGAACTTGTCGCTAATATTCTTTCGACGCTAATTTATGATGGTCATGATGGTTATTTCTTTGTTTATGATGAATATGGAACAAACATTGTTCTGCCTACAGAGCCTTATCGAGTGGGCCAAAATTATTGGGATTTACTCAATGACAAAGGCGAGCCCACTATTCAGATACTGATCGAAAATGCGAAAAATGGTGGTGACTTTTATCGCTATCCTTGGAATCAACCGTCTACCGAAACTATCACAGAGAAATTAAGTTATTCTGACTTTTTGCCTAAATGGGGCTGGATGATGGGAACAGGTGTTTATTTAGATAACGTACAACAGCAACTGATTTCTGTTCAAACCGCTATTGACGAGCATACTGATAACACTCGTTTTATTATTTTATTTGTGGCCATGTCGTCCATTTTTGTGATTTTCACTATAGGCACGATATTACATTTCACTCAGAAAAAAGAAAGTGATAAACAAATCGACCAATTGGGCCAAAAAATCATTACACTGCAAGAAGACGAACAGCGTCATATCTCCCGTGAACTCCACGATGGTATTGTGCAAATATTAGTCTCAATTAAATACTCTTTAGAAGCTACTGGCAAATTCTTNGCTCATCAAAACGTAGAAAAACCGGTTCCNNTAATCCAAGCTCAAACCAATTTAAGCAATGCAATTACTGATATTCGCCGTATTTCTCATCATCTGCATCCTCGCATATTAGATGAACTAGGATTATCAGATGCAATGGAAGCATTAGGCAAAGAATTTTCAGAGCGAACGAATATTGCAGTCACGATTACTAAACCGGCACTCAGTAAGTTATTGCCTGATCATATCAATATNACGTTATATCGAGTGGTCCAAGAATCATTGATGAACATTGAAAAGCATGCACAAGCAACTAAAACGAGTATAGATTTAGCGATTATGGACAATTGGCTGACATTGACCATTCGAGATAACGGTATCGGAATGTACGAGATGAATGAGAATGAGCCATCTTTACATAGTGGGATTGGCACTCGCAATTTAGCTGAACGGGTCAAATATCATCGAGGTCAATTTAAACTCACCTCTAGCAGAAAAGGCACAACTGTCGTCGCGAAAATCCCTCGCTCCGCTTTTGCACATCATTACACACAAAAACAAGAGCCTATTTTGGCGGAGTCAATATGAATACACTCTCACCCTCCCCTATAAAAATCATGCTCGTTGATGACCATCCTATGGTGCGTGATGGACTGAGTGCTTGTTTATCATTCTATGATGATATCGCTATCGTCGGGGCATGCAATGACGGTACTGAAGTACTCCAGACAGCTAAACAATGTTTACCTGACGTGATTTTAATGGATATCAGCATGCCGAATCAAAACGGACTTGAAGCGACTGAAATCATTAAAGAAACATTTCCTGATACAAAAATTTTGATTTTTAGTATGCATGAAAGTAGCGAATTTGTGAAAAATGCCGTGCAAGCTGGCGCATCNGGTTATATCTTAAAAGATACGGATTCTGAAGAGGTCTATCAAGCGATTAAAACAGTCGCTCAAGGTAAGTCTTACTTTGGTAGTAACATCGCACAAATGCTTCTGGCGAGTCCGACGAATCCTTCAAACGAACGACTGACGGCTCGTGAGCAGATGATTTTGTCACATATTGCTACTGGGCAATCAAGCAAAGCCATCGCCCATACCCTCGATATCAGTGTTCGTACCGTAGAAGCTCATCGTCGAAACATCAAGTCCAAACTCAACATTGATAATTTAGCTGAACTAGTGCGTTATGCTATTGAACAAGGACTAGTCAATTCTGCCTAGTTTGTCACTCATGCAATGTAAAACCACCTAGGCGATAAAACTAGTGGCAATCACATTATCATCTCCTGCGTAACAACTTGGTTCACGCGGGCATTCAGCGCCTCTAGAACAAATCAAACGAGGGTCCGTTAGTACGCCTCGTTCCACCCAATGAATATTCAAGATCCGTGCAACACTTTGTAATTTCTTTTTTAATGATGCAGGTAGTTGTGCTGAACCACCTCCTTGTACACATAATTGTTTAATATCGTGGGCTATTTCCTGTGCATCAACACCTTGAGCATTGATCGCCGGATTCAAATCAATACCTGAACATAAGACATGTTGGTTTTTGGCCATATCAGTGACATTTGTTGATTCACAACAATAAATCCTAGGCTCATTCCCCACATTTAAAATAGACAACTGAGCAGAAGTCCCTTTTACCGGCGTATTAATCATTCTAAACACAGCCCAATGTTGACATGGATCAGCAACTTCTCGCATGTTCCCCCAAGGTAAAGGAATACCATTTCCTCTATAAACCGCTTTTAGCTTACCTGGCGCATAGGCATCAAAATAATGCCAGTGCTTATACGGTGAAACAGCCGTCATTCTTCGCATTGCGACAGAAGCTGATACCCCCACTTGTGTGTGAGTCGCTATTTCATAGCCATTTCGATCGAGTAGTTGCCTAAATGGCACTTTAGGACATAAAAGAGCNCCGGCAAAGAAACTGGCTTCAAAATCACGCCATGCTTGTAGAATATCCCGAGTATTGATCTGGGAAGATTGGAGTTGCTGGTTATTGCCACCTTGCATAACAGAGTATTGGTTAAGGCCGGTAACTAACACACTCTTTAATCCATCATTATTATGTAATACGCTATGTCCAATATGCACAGCAATATCATATTTTAAACGCCGCTCATATTTTTCCAGCAGTTTATTTAAGTACACTGTATTATTGGGGCCCAAATAGGAAGTCACTACAGAAGTGTTTTGGACTCCGTACTCCATAGCAAAGCTTTTGGGCAAGCGTGAAAACCATTTAATCGTGAGACCTTGTTGTTGTGCTAAAATCATTAATTCCTGAGAGGATAATGGCATACGCTTCATTCCAACTTCTTCGGCAGCTTTTTCTAGATCAGGAAAATGGTTTTGATGATGTTCTTGGTGAGCTCGGATGAGCAAATGGGCAAACTGACGTCCGCTGATCCCTGTTTGCGAGAGCATTTCAGGGATAGCAATTTGTAAAATATCGTTTGTAAATAAAAAGCTTGGTTCCAATGGCATACCTGAAATCCCGCCATGAGAACCTTTATCAATAATAATATCATCTTGCTCAGGTTCGTCATCTAAAAACCAACTTGGCTCTTTTTGAAACACCTGGGCAATCACATCTAACATATCCCAACTAGGTACACGCTTACCTCGTTCAATCATGGACAGATATGACACAGAGGGCGCATTATTTGCATCGAAGCGGATACAACGGGATGATAAATCATCTAGAGTCAGGTTATTTCGCTTTCGTAAATTACGCACTTTAGTACCCAACAAATGTGTTTTACGTCCTAGGCTACCACTGTTGTTTCCAAGCACAGATTTCATATTGCATACCTTTTGAAATNTTTTTCGACATTCGTTGTTTTTGTAAAATTTACACTGTGTAATTTTTATTGTGAAATTATCTGAATTTTTATTCTATTATTTAAATCAAGCGGCGACAATGACTTTTTAACTAGTCACATCGTGCACCGAATTTAAACACTTATTTTACACAATGATGATATTTCATCAGGAGAAACACTATGAACATGCCAGCATTCAACTTACAACAAACTCAAACACCTGCACAAATTGCTAATATTGGTCATTTTACAACTATTGGAAATATACGCTGGCAAAGTGCTTACCAATTAATGGTAAACCCACAGTTGGTCACACAAATGCTGGATGAACGCTTCCCATTAGATAACGGTTCTCATGCAGATGTTAAACAATATATAGTTTATTTCCGTCATGTTATGGCGTTTTTTAAAGATGGGTCACATTGTGGTTTTAAACATCCAAAGCAATTTGTTGCCCTATCTGGTCATAAAGAAACACCAGAATCAATTATATTAAAAGAGAACGATTTACATGTTGAAATACAATTTAATCGAAATGGTACTCGTGGCCAAACTCATTGTGCTGGTATTCAAGATATACAAGTAGAACTTGCAACACAGCGAGAATTTACTGCCCCTGATGGTTCTAGTTACATGATTTAAAAAGAATCAATGACATAAACTTGTGTACCCTACATGCATAAGTGTTAGAACTCAGCTCATAAGCTGAGTTTTTTTTATCTTAAATAAACATTAAATCTAGCCATACAAAAAAGCCGTTGTGCTAGGCACAACGGCTTTTATTCATTTGCAATGTCTAAGGCGTAAATTACGCTTTAGTAATTACGTCAACTAACATCCAGTTTTTGGACTTAGAAAGAGGACGACATTCTGTGATTGACACGAAATCGCCTTCATTACACACGTTAGCTTCGTCATGTGCGTGTAGTTTAGTTGTACGTTTNATGAATTTCCCATAGATAGGGTGCTTCACTTTACGCTCAACTGCAACAGTAATGGTTTTATCCATCTTGTTGCTGACCACACGACCTTGTACTGTACGAATAGTTTGTTCAGTCATTATTCACCAGCCTTTTGGGTCAAAATGGTTTTAACACGCGCGATGCTACGACGCACTTTTCTTAGTTGGTCAGTTTTTTCAAGCTGTCCAGTAGAATATTGCATGCGTAAGTTGAANTGTTCGCGAAGAAGATTTAATAATTCTTCGTTTAATTCAGCTACGCTTTTTGCTTTTAGTTCAGTCGCATTCATTACATCACCGTTCGAGTTACAAAGGTTGTTTTAAATGGCAGTTTTGCCGCTGCTAATGCAAACGCTTCACGTGCTAATGCTTCTGGAACACCTTCCATTTCATATAACACACGACCCGGTTGAATTTGGCATACCCAGTACTCAACGTTACCTTTACCTTTACCTTGACGCACTTCTAGAGGCTTCTCAGTAATTGGCTTGTCAGGAAAAACTCGAATCCAAATTTTACCTTGACGTTTAACGTGACGAGTCATAGCACGACGAGCTGCTTCAATCTGACGTGCAGTCATACGACCACGACCGACAGATTTAAGACCAAAAGTACCGAAGCTTACTTTGCTACCAGCAATAGCAAGACCACGGTTACGGCCTTTATGCATCTTACGAAATTTCGTACGCTTTGGTTGTAACATGATTAGCCCTCTCGCTTAGCGTTGCGGCCTTTCTTCTTAGGTGCTGGAGCAGCTGGCTGCTCTTGAGTAAGTGGTAATCCACCTAATACTTCACCTTTGAAGATCCATACTTTAACGCCAATGATACCGTAAGTAGTGTTCGCTTCTGATGTTGCATAATCAATGTCAGCACGGAAAGTGTGTAATGGTACACGACCTTCACGATACCACTCTGAACGAGCAATTTCAGCGCCGCCTAAACGACCGCTAACTTCTACTTTGATACCCTTTGCGCCTAATCGCATGGCGTTTTGTACTGCGCGCTTCATAGCACGGCGGAACATAACACGGCGTTCAAGCTGGCTAGAAATGCTGTCAGCAACTAACTGACCGTCTAGCTCGGGTTTACGTACTTCAGCAATATTGATCTGAGCTGGCACACCGGCTAACTTAGATACGTGATTGCGAAGCTTCTCTACGTCTTCACCTTTCTTACCAATCACAACGCCTGGACGGGCTGTGTGGATTGTTACTTTGATGCTCTTTGCAGGGCGTTCGATAACAATTTTAGAAAGTGACGCGCTCTTTAATTGTTTAGTCAAATATTGACGGACCTGATGGTCATTAAACAAATTATCGGCATAGTCTGCTGTATTAGCGTACCAGGTTGATGTCCATGGTTTGCTGATACCCAGGCGTATTCCGGTAGGATGAACTTTCTGTCCCATAATCTACTCCTAGTTATCCGCCACAACCACAGTGATGTGACTGCTACGCTTAAAAATACGATCGGCACGACCTTTAGCTCGTGTCTTGATACGCTTCATAGTTGGACCTTCGTCAACGAAGATTTTCGCAACTTTTAACTCGTCAATGTCAGCGCCATCATTGTGTTCNGCGTTGGCAATAGCCGACTCCAACACTTTTTTAACTAAATCAGCAGCTTTTTTGTTGCTGTAAGTTAAAACTTCTAACGCTTTTTCGACGTGTAAACCGCGAATTTGATCTGCTACCAAGCGTGCCTTTTGAGCCGATGTACGAGCAAAACGGTGTTTAGCTAATGCTTCCATTTTAATCTCCTATTATCGTTTGGCTTTCTTATCAGCGACATGGCCGCGATAAGTACGCGTTGGCGCAAATTCGCCCAACTTATGGCCGACCATTTCGTCAGAGACGAACACAGGTACATGCTGGCGACCGTTATGGACCGCAATGGTCAACCCAATCATATCTGGGATGATCATAGAACGACGAGACCAAGTCTTAATTGGTTTTTTGTCGCTCTTTTCCACTGCAGCTTCTACCTTCTTCAGCAAGTGTAGGTCAATGAAAGGACCCTTCTTGAGAGAACGTGGCATGGTGAATCCTCGCTGTTATTTATTTCGACGACGTACGATAAGTTTATCGGTACGCTTATTACTTCGGGTTTTCTTACCTTTGGTAGGAACGCCCCAAGGCGATACTGGATGACGGCCACCAGAGGTACGACCTTCACCACCACCGTGTGGGTGATCAACTGGGTTCATGGCAACACCACGAACAGTTGGGCGCACACCGCGCCAGCGAGTTGCACCCGCTTTACCCAATGAACGAAGCATGTGTTCAGCATTACCGATTTCACCAATAGTGGCACGGCAATCAGCTAATACTTTACGAACTTCACCAGAGCGAAGACGTAGAGTCACATAAGCTCCATCACGCGCAAGCATTTGCGCATAAGCACCAGCAGAACGTGCAATTTGTGCACCTTTGCCTGGCTTCATTTCGATGGCATGAACTGTTGTACCTACAGGAATATTACGCATTGGTAATGTATTTCCTGATTTAATAGGTGCATCAGCTCCAGATTGAATTGCATCACCTGCTTTTAGTCCCTTAGGAGCTAAAATGTAGCGACGCTCACCATCTGCATATAGCACTAATGCGATATTTGCAGAACGGTTTGGATCATATTCTAGACGCTCGACTTTGGCTGGAACACCGTCTTTATTACGTTTAAAGTCAACGATACGATAGTGTTGCTTATGACCACCACCGATGTGACGTACCGTAATACGACCATTGTTGTTACGACCACCAGACTTGCTCTTTTTATCAAGTAAAGGTGCATGTGGCGCGCCTTTATGCAAATCAGGATTAACAACCTGGACAACGTGACGACGACCGGCAGAAGTTGGCTTAGCTTTCAATAATGGCATTTCTAATCCCCTTCTTACTCGCCTGCACCGACGAAGTCGATGTCTTGACCTTCTTTAAGCACAACATATGCTTTTTTCCAGTCACTGCGTTTGCCGAAAGACTGACCGTGACGCTTGGTTTTACCCTTACAATTCACAGTACGAACAGAGTTAACTTCTACTTCGAAAAGTTTCTCTACAGCAGCTTTAATTTCTGCTTTATTCGCGTCTTTTACTACTTTAAATACAACCGTATTGTTGGTCTCAGCCGCTAATGTAGACTTCTCTGAAACGTGAGGTGCTAAAAGCACTTTTAATAAACGTTCTTCGTTCATGCTAATGCCTCCTCAAGTTGTTTCACAGCGTCTGCAGTGATTAACACTTTTTCAAATGCAATCAAGCTTACTGGGTCAATACCTTGTACATCGCGTACGTCAACTTTATATAAGTTACGTGACGCTAAGAATAAGTTCTCGTCGACTTCAGGAGTCACAATTAACACATCGTTTAAATCATAAGTGCTTAATGCATTTAATAATTCTTTAGTCTTCGGCGCTTCCACACCAAATTTTTCAACGACGATTAAACGTTCTTGACGAACTAATTCTGATAAGATGCTACGGATTGCGCCGCGGTACATCTTTTTATTTACTTTCTGATCAAAGTCACGAGGCTTCGCAGCAAATGCACGACCACCACCAACCCAGATTGGGCTACGGATAGTACCAGCACGCGCACGGCCTGTTCCTTTTTGACGCCATGGCTTCTTACCACCACCACGAACTTCAGAACGAGTCTTTTGTGCTTTTGTACCTTGACGAGCGCCGGCACCGAATGCAACTACGACTTGATGTACAAGTGCTTCGTTGAATTCACGTCCGAAGGTCGCATCTGATACTTCAAGAGCGCTATTTGCGTCTTTTAATGTTAATTCCATCAGTTTACTCCCCAAGCTTACGCTTTAACAGCTGGACGAACGATAACATCGCTGCCAGTTGCGCCAGGTACGGCACCTTTAATTAATAAAAGGTTGTTCTCAACATCAACACGTACTAGTTCTAAAGAGATAGTTGTGACACGTTTGTTGCCTAATTGGCCTGCCATCTTCTTACCTTTAAATACTTTACCTGGTGATTGGTTTTGACCAATTGAACCAGGTGCACGGTGTGATAATGAGTTACCGTGAGTCATACGTTGTGAACTAAAGTTCCAGCGCTTAATAGCACCTTGGAAACCTTTACCTTTAGAGGTACCCACTACGTCAACTTTATTTGTGTCATTGAATAACTCAACAGTGATTTCACTGCCGACTTCAATGTTCTCACCTTCACTATCGTCAAGGCGGAATTCCCACAAACCACTGCCCGCTTCAACGCCAGCTTTAGCAAAATGACCTGCTTCAGCTTTGTTTACTCGGTTGGCTTTTTTAGTGCCAGCAGTAACTTGTAGTGCACGATAACCGTCAGTTTCCTCAGTACGTAACTGAGTAACGCGGTTTGGGGTCGCTTCGATAACGGTCACAGGAATTGACACACCATCTTCAGTGAAGATGCGAGTCATACCTACTTTACGACCGACTAGACCAATCGCCATTGTTAAAACCCTCTCTTGTTAGCCCAGGCTGATTTGAACATCAACACCGGCAGCCAAGTCCAATCTCATTAATGCATCAACTGTTTTATCAGTTGGTTCAATGATATCTACTAAACG